>ERZ791615.7-NODE-7-length-173657-cov-8.40743_pt1 | contig 173657 bp, 133 predicted proteins | sample MGYA00510273_ERZ791615 | MGnify/ENA primary metagenome ERZ791615 (study PRJEB30046, sample SAMN00715185) | human gut metagenome | study: EMG produced TPA metagenomics assembly of the A metagenome-wide association study of gut microbiota in type 2...
TTATTTAGTAATTATAATTTTTAACTCGTCCTCTAATTTTTAGTGGACACTAGTGATATAGAGTTAAAAAAATAGTTTTAGTCGAAAACAGAAAAATAGTTGGCAGAACAATTAGGTAAAAATACGTCAGCGGTTTCTACTAAATGGTGTTCTAATGTTTCACAACCTGATCGGGCAACATTGGTTAAAATTGCGGATTTGTTGGATGTTGATGTGCAAGAACTGATTATTACTACAAAAGGATAAATTGCAACAGAATAATGAAAGACTATATAAAAATCGGAATAGAGAAAAATCTCATATCTTTTAATGAGGATATGTCGCGGATTACTTATGTATTCCAAAATAAAGAACGTAACTTTAATAATCCCGAGGAAAAGGTTCAAGCAGAAACTTTTCTTCGTTTGATATTGGATTATAATTATCCTGAAAGTAGGATAAAACAGTTCGTGCCAGTTACAATGGGACGAGAGGTTAAAGAGGCTGATATTGTTGTTTATGAGGATGATATGTGTATGAGTCCGCATATATTAGTTGAATGTAAACGGCAAGAGGTTAGTGAGGCAGAATATCAGCAGGCAATAGAACAGGCATATAGTTATGCATTTGCCCTGCCTTGTGAAGTTAAATATGTATGGGTGACTTCCGGAATCAAATCTGATTATTTTGAAGTTGACAAGAATCAGAATACCAGAAATCAGATGCCTGATATTCCTCAATTTGGAGTCAAAAATGTTGCTTCCTATAAGTATGTATATGATGCTCAATATTTGCCTGAAGAAGCTGGGAAACAAAGATTCTTTGATTTGGCTGTTATCGACCAGTCTGAACTCACTCGTAGATTCAAACAAGCGCATGAAGCACTTTGGGCAGGCGGACAACTGAATCCGTCTGAGGCATTCGATGAATTGGATAAACTTATTTTCTGCAAGATATGGGATGAACGAAAGCCAAGAAGAATGGGAGAACCATATGATTTTCAGATTATAACAGTGCCTAAAGAGGTTGAAAAAAGCGAAACCAAGAGACGACTTATTGAGAATGAAAATCTTTGTAAGCGTGTTATGGCATTATACGAGGAAGGACGGAAAAAAGATCGGGAAGTATTCCGTGATAACATCCGATTGACCCCTGAAAAAATTAGGACTGTTGTCAGCTACCTTGAAAATGTAAATTTGGGAGAAACAGACCTTGATAGCAAAGGACGTGCTTTTGAAACCTTTATGGGGTCATTCTTCAGAGGTAATTTCGGACAATATTTCACACCTCGTGAAATAGTCAAATTTATTGTTGATGTATTGCCAATAGATCATGACTCAAAGGTTCTTGATACATCTTGTGGCAGTGGAGGATTTTTGCTTTATGCGTTGAACAAAGTACGGAATAAGGCTACCGAACTTTATCCTAACTATTTGAAAGATGTTAGACAACACGACAGATGGTTTAAATATTGGCACGATTTTGCAGAAAAGAACTTGTATGGAATTGAAATTAGCGAACAAATTTCGCGTGCTGCTAAAATGAATATGATTATCCATGATGATGGACATACCAATGTCATTACATCGGATGGTCTTGTTTCAGACGACACAATCATAAGCAGGACAAATAATCAGGGATTCAAATATGGCACATTTGATTTTATCATAACAAATCCACCTTTTGGAAGCACAGTACGCCAAACAGAGCAAGCATATCTCAAAACATATCAGCTTGGGAAAAAAGAAGAAGATTGGCTGGCTGTTGCTGCACGTCCTCAGGAAACTCGTGATGGACAAAATACGGAAGTCCTTTTTATAGAGCAGGATTATAAATTCCTGAAAGAAGGAGGCTATCTGGCCATAGTTCTTCCTGATGGTATATTAACTAACAGCAGTATGCAATATGTCCGTACGCAGATAGAGGATTGGTTTCGCATCGTAGCGGTTGTCAGTATGCCTCAGACAGCTTTTGCTGCTAATGGTGCAGGAGTCAAGAGTTCTGTTCTTTTCTTGAAAAAATGGACAAAAGAACAGACAGATAAATTGACTTTCACAAAGAAAAACATTGAAACCCAATTGTTGAATGATAATAATTACATAACGCAAAGACTGCAGTGGGATAAAGAGATTAAACATCAGCAAAAACAAAAAGCCAATGAGATAAAGTCTGCCCAGAATATTTCAGCTACAGATGCCAAGAAAACAGAAGAATATAAATTGTGGAATGCAGACTTGCTGGCCATGTATGCAGACAAGGTTGACGAATTGAAAAATAAATTAACGGAAGAGTATCAATTGACAAAACAAAAACAGTTGCCGGACTATCCTATCTTTATGGCAATAGCTGAACAGATTGGATATGATGCGACAGGTAAGAAAATAGCTGTCAATGAATTGGATCTAATTGGAGAAGAACTAAAGAAATTCATTGAAACATTATGAGTTACAAAGTGCCACAACATATAGACAAGAATAAAATCTTCATCGTTAATCGGTCGGAGATTGAGGGAAGATTAGAGCCAGAATTTTATAAACCCTCTATTGCTTGCTTAGAAGCTAAAATTAGATCTTTGTCTTCAAAGAAACTAAGGGATTATGCTTTGTCGTTTGCTGGAGGTGTAACACCAAAAAAATCAGAAGGAGATAAATATTATTCCGACGCTGAAAATGGAGTTCCTTTTCTTCGAGTTCAAAACTTACAAACCACGGGAGAGCTTTCTCTTGATGGTTGCATTTATATAAACGAAGATACTCATAATGGACTATTAAAAAGGAGTCAAGTTTCTGAAGGGGATTTGTTAATTAAGATAACTGGAGTTGGACGTATGGCCATTGCTTCTGTTGCTCCGAAGAATTTTGTAGGAAATACAAATCAGCATATGGTAGTTGTGAAGACAGGGAATGTTGCTATTAGCAAATATTTAGCACATTATCTGAATCTGGATATTATAGAAAAAATAGCTTCCCGTCATTCAACTGGTGGCACAAGACCTGCATTGGATTATTCTATCGGCGTGGCACGATGGAAGCTTGGGGACGAGGTATAGGGCTTATTATGGAAAGTTGTAGAGAGCAAGGACTTCCTGCACCGGAAATCAAAGTTGTTCCGCCATTCGTGAATCTCACAATATGGTTTAAACACTCACTGGCTGGTGAAGTGAAAACATCTACACCCCAAGTGAAAGATTCATACACTCCAAGTCACACCCCAAGTGATGATGATTTCACCTCAAGTCATGACGAAATACAGAATAAGTCGAATATCATGACACCCCAAGATAAGGTGTTTGAATTTTGTAAATCACCGAAAAGTATAGTTGAAATAGCTGAAATGCTTGGAGTGAACGATAGAAGATGGGTACGCAAGAAATATATAGCTCCGTTTATCGGTATAAAACTTCAAATGACTATTCCAGATAAACCGAATAGTCAGAATCAGAAATACGTCAGTATTGAGAAATGATATCGAAAGTAGCCAATCTTTTTGTCCTGTCAAGTATTTTGGCTACTTTTGCCCAAGATTTATTTGATAGCAAAGTTTCGTAAAACGACTTAAATATCTCGTAAAAAGTTGACTTTTCAAATGGTTATGTTAAACCGTTAAAAATCTAAATAAAAGACTATGAAATTAAGAAACAAAATGCTTTGGGCTGGATGTCTGGGTTGGTTGGTCGGGATCTCTCAGATCTGTGCACAGGATTATCCTGCCAGTCCGTTGGGGAAAGAGGGGTATCGTCTGATCTTTCATGACGAATTTGACGGAAAGGAAATAGACCGTTCCAAGTGGATTCCGGAATATCTGCCTTCCTGGCCTGAGAACAGAAATGTCTGTACGCTCACGTATGAAATGAAAGATGGTATTCTCAGACTGATCATTGACAAAAATTCCAAGAATGAGTTTGGCGACGGGATGTACATATCCGGTTTTATGAGTGCGAGCCGTACCGGTATGCACCGTTATGATCCTAAAAGAAAGGCTCTTCACAACATCAAGACGGAAGCCACACAGATCAATCAGTATGGCTACTATGAGATGAGGGCCAAGATGCAGACTGGGGGAGGAGTTCATTGTGCCTGGTGGCTGATCGGCTTTGAGGATAATCCGGATCAGAGTTGTGAGGTTGATATTTTTGAGATTCTGGGAACGGATGAAAACCGTATCTGGTCGACCGTACACAGCTGGAAGGATTCCACTATCCAGTATCACACGGAGCATCCCTGGTTTGCCAATAAGAAACTGGCGGAGGAATTTCATGTCTATGGATTTGACTGGATGCCGGAAGGAGTGACCGTATACGTTGATGGCATACGGGTGATGAGCCATCAGGCCGCAATCACCTATCCGTTGATACAGATCATTTCTTTTTATGACAACAGGAAAGCGAAAGAAGCCTGGACAGGTACTTATGATCCTTCCGTTCCGTATCCGAAAAGTTTTGATATCGATTATATCCGTATGTATAAGAAGATTCCTGAGGGATATCATGCTGTTCCGGAAAGTGAATTGCAGATAGTTTCGGTTGAACCTGCCCGCCTGCAGGTTTCGGAGGGAGAGGCAAAGCTGCGCAATATTGACGGACATGTGACGAGGGAACTGTTGTGTACCCCTTCGTATGTCAATGTACATTATAACGACGGTACGGTAACCCAGCAGTTTGTTGAGTGGGAATCGTTGAGTGAAGAAGCTTTCCGCCTGGTGCAGAAACCTGGTACTGTCATTGTGAATGGAAAAATCAAGGGATTGCCGGAATCTTTGCTGAAGAAAAAAGAGGCGACATTGATTATAACGACAACCGGGAAAGCTGGGAAAAACGGCTGATAAAACAGCAAATACCAACTGATAAATATATTTTTAATCTGTATAAAACCTGATCTAACGCATGAAGTATTTATTGATTATTTGGGCTTGTCTGTGTACTTTGTTCAACCTGCAGGCCGCAGAATACAGTGTAGTTCCCAAACCTTTGTCGGTAAAGGAAACGGGTAAACCGGCTTTTGTGTTTACCTCCCGAACAGTTGTCTATGTCACTCCGGCTTCCAGACAGATCGGAGAATTGTGGATTCAGTCTGTCAGCCGTTCGCTTCCCTTTCAGTTGCAGCTGAAGGAGGTGTCCAGTGTAAAAGGGAAGAATGGCATCGTGTTTGATCTGTCGAAGAAAAACCGTTCGTCGGAGGCATATACGCTGGATGTCAGTGATAAAAGAATTGTTGTCAGGTCGGAAGGTCTGGCAGGACTCTTCTACGGAGCGCAGACACTGACACAGCTGATGCCTCCCGAAGTGGTAGGAAAAGAAAAACTGGAAGGTGACATTACCGTGCCGTCGCTTCAGATCAATGACAAGCCTCGCTTCCAGTGGAGAGGATATATGAAGGATGTCAGCCGTACATTCTATTCGGTTGATGTGCTGAAGAAGTATATTGACATCATGTCTCTTTACAAGATGAATACCTTGCATCTTCATCTGACGGACGACCAGGGATGGCGGGTGGAAATAAAGAAATATCCTCGGCTTACTTCCGAGAAGGCTACACACTATCCCGTGCAGTTTGGCCAGCCGGAAGGAAGAAGCGGATTCTATACGCAGGAAGAACTGAAGGATCTGGTGGCTTATGCTGCTGCCCGCCATGTGCAGATTGTTCCGGAAATAGACGTGCCGGGACATTGCTGGCCTGTGCTTATTAATTATCCGGAACTGGCTGTCAATGATTCGTTCTATCCGGATTATGTGATGCCGTTCTGCGAGACTTATCATGTGTGGGGCCATCAGTTTACTCCCAACACGCTGGATCCGTCGAATGAGAAGGTATATCAGTTCCTTGATGATGTGTTTACTGAAATTGCAGCCATATTTCCTTCTGAATACATTCACTTCGGAGGAGATGAAGTCCGTCATATCCTGTGGGAAAAGAATGAGCATATTCAGAACTTCATGAAGGAAAAAGGAATGAAGAATGTCATGGAACTTCAGAGTTATTTCGTGACGAGAGTTTCGGCCATCATTGCCGGCAAAGGCAAGAAGCCGATCGGACAGAATGACATTCTGGCTGATGCCGGCAATCTGCCTGAAAATGCTCACATCATGTCATGGCTTGGCAGTTCTGCGGTAAAGGATGCGGCAAAGTATGGTTTCCCGACGATTGCCACTCCTGCCAGTCATCTGTATTTTGACATCCGTCAGGGTACACCGGATGACGGCTTGCTGTCGGACCTGGCTTATCCTTATGCCATCACGTTGAGCGATGTCTATGGATACGATCCGGCTGAAGGTCTGACTTCCCGGGAGCTGGACTGTCTGCTGGGAGTGCAGGCGAATATGTGGCCGGCTGTGCCGCAGGAGGTGAAAGACATTAATCTGCAGAACTTTCCGCGACTGCTGGGACTGGCTGAAATTGCCTGGGCAGACGGCAAGAAGGACTTTGCTGATTTTGAGAACCGCATGAATACGCAGTATAAGAGACTGGATGCCCTGAAAGTTGACTATTACCGTCCTGACTGTCATGTCATCGCAACCTGGTCGCCGGAAAAGGTTTCTTTCATTGACTATACGACATGGGAATTTGATGTCACTGATAAGGTGTATGACAACGGCCGTGCGATGGCGGGGCTTTTCTATACTAAGGGGAATGACCGCCTGAACATCAAGAGTATGCAGCTGCTGGAAAACGGCAAGGTCATAGCTGAAGATCTGCACCGGGGATTTGCTGATGAAACCCGTACCACCGGAAAAAGAAAGAATTATCTGTATTATCTGGATGTGAAGAACTACCGGAAAGATGCGAAATATACACTGAGAATGGAAGTTTCCGGTTACCGGGGTACGGACTCTTATGGAAATGTGATCTTTAGCCTTTCTCCTTATGTGCCTTTCCAGAGTGTGGAATCGGATAAGACAGGCAGGAAGTAACTTGATGACATTGCGTCTGCCTTTCGGTGGAAGGTGTTTTCATACATTTATATTTTTCCGGAGCCTGCAAGGGCAGCTGGGGCATAATGAGTCAGATACAGAAACATCGGCCGGCTTATGTCGTGTCTGTCGATAAAGGTGACAGCTGAGTCTGCAATTGTATGTGGGTTAAATCATTGCGTGAATAAGAAAAATCTTTTCATTGGAGAGGATGATTGCAAAAATGAAAGATTTATTGGAGTGAAACAAAGAAAAGTGACTTTAAAAATCACTAAATGAGAACATACGGACAGGCTTTTCCTTTGGACTTCTCCCTGGGGTGATTAACTTTGTGAGTATAAACACTTAAATTTGTGATACAAATATGGAGAAGCATGTATTATGGGGCGCATTGGCATCTGCGCTGGTTCTGGCATCCTGCAATGCGGGGAAAGGAACTGTAACGGAGAATGAACTGAAAGGTAACTGGGTGGAAGTGATGCCTGCCAATCAGCAGATTGTACAGGGAGTGACTCTGGAAGAAGGGGGCAAGGCAACTTCCATCGGAATGGCAACCTTGAAATATGAACGCTGGAAACTGACTGACGGTGCCCGGCTGATACTGGAAGGAAAAAGTATCGGTAACGGACAGACGATTGATTTTGCCGACACACTGGATGTTGTTTCCCTCAGTGGAGATACTCTGACGTTGGGAAAGGGTGAGATGTACCGCATCCAATATGTACGTCAGCAGGAAGGTGAAGGTCTGATCGGGGGCAGCGATGCGGCCATGGGATATACCTGGTCAAAAATGCTTCAGAAGAAAATACGTGTATTCGAAGAGGGTACCCGTGTACATTCTGTGGCTGATCCGAATTCATCTGTTGCCGGCTATCTGGTTTTTGCATCCGATTCTTTGCAGGTCGAGTTTTTCTATCCGGAAACGGATGTGGTGCTTGACCGCAGAACACGTCCGGACGGTACACCTGTATGGAATGTGGAGGATGATGATACATATCTGGTGGAAAAGGCAGAGTCGGAATGGCTGGTCTCCAGACGGGGGCAATTGCTGTATGCCACCAGTGGAGTGGAAGATCTGGTGAAAGCTGCCTTTGTGGCCGATGGCGGTGAGGAAATTGAGATTCTTTTCTTCGGAAAGGCCGGAGTGGCTCAGATGAACCGGAATGGAGTCTATAGTCTGTTGCGTCAGTATCGTACGGCTTCCGGCTATGGTTATAAGAATCCGGTATTCGATCTTCGTGGAAAAGGACAGGAAGCTGTGCTGACTACTTTGTCAGACGGAAGCCGTCTTGCCCTGAAAGAAAAAAAATAAATAAATCATGAAATATCTGGCTTTATTTTTGGCAGCTGGTCTGTGTGCGACAATAGCTGATGTTCCTTCCAGAAAAGCGTATGAAGGATTTGAATGGGAACGTGTGACAGGAGCTGGTCTGAGTTTCTGGGCACAGCATAATCCGGATATCAGGGTGATGGCAGATCTTTCCTTGCCGGGCGCCGTAGTTGTCCGGAACGGAGATACAGCTCCCATGAAAGTCATTCAGGTCTTTGAACTGAAAAACCGTTCCATCGAGGATGTACTTCCTCTTCTGCAGAAAGAGGAAGGATGGGATGCAAGTCAGTCCTGTCAGTTCAAGGAAGTAAAATCCGGACGTGAAGGAGTGAAGCGTTATCAGCTGGTTCCTGCCGGTTCATACGCAGCTGAAGTAGACAAGCAGATGAAGGAAGAGCCTGTGCCTTCCACTTGCAGCGGATGGGGTGTCGGGAATAGTGGCATGCGCTATTTTGAGGTGCAGGATTCTCATCCCGACCGGGCTGTTTTCGTAGAGATTGGTCAGGATGCTCCTTTGTTTGATGAAAGCAGTATCAGTCTGACCGCAATGGACGCTGTATCCGACTCCACACAGGTGTTGTATAATCTGTCGGGAGAAGTACGTATCGGCCATGAAGTACATTCGTTCCGTCCGGAAAACAGTGATAAGGAGTACTGGCTGGTGGACAAGACAGGGACTCTGACAGAAATTTATGACCGGAAGACAGGCGGACAGAAGAATGGCAAACCTCTCCAAATGATGTTGAAACTGGAATATAACGGTAAGTGGGATGACGGATTTGCTGCGGACTATGACGGAGTTTATTTCGTTCGGGAAGTGCTGGACGGACAGAAAAATCCTGAAGGTCTGAAAAAAGATTGAAGCTCAGAATGTGCTTGAAACGAAGAGTGGATTTACCAGGCCGCAGGAGCGGAAAAAAGAGAGGTTGGAGTACAGGTATAAAAAAAGGAGTACCGCTGTACTCCAACCTTTTTATTAACCTTAAATCTAATACTATGAAAACACGATGCAAAGGTACGGGTTTTCCGGTTAATTGCAAATCTTTTCAGAAGAAAAATATGTTTAATAACATCTTTTAAATCCTTGAAAGTCTTTTAAAGTTTTCTCAGTTCCTGATACAGGCGTTGTACGGGAAGTCCCATGACGTTATAGTATGAACCTTGAAGTCCGGTTACTCCGATAAAGCCGATCCATTCCTGGATGCCGTAGGAGCCGGCTTTGTCCATGGGGTGGTATTTTTCCACATAATAGCTGATTTCTTCTTCGCTCAGGGTATCGAATGTCACTTCGGTGGTAACGGCAAAGCTGCGCTGTTGGCTTGCGGTCAGGATGCAGACACCGGTAATTACCTGATGAGTACGTCCGGAAAGCAAAGTGAGCATCCGGCGGGCATCTGCTGCATCGTGTGGTTTGCCCAGTACCAGTCCGTCCAGATAAACAATGGTATCGGCTGGAATGATGAGTTCGTCCGGGTGCAGGGTAGTGCGGTAAGCATCTGCCTTCTTACTTGCGATGTAGAGAGAAATTTCCTCGCCCTTGAGTGTGTCGGGGTAACTTTCGTCGATACCGGGCAGCACTTTGGTTTCAAATTCGATGCCCAGTCCGGCAAGCAGTTCCCGGCGTCTCGGAGAGTTGCTTGCCAGTTTGATATGATATTTCTTCAGATTGTCCAGCATAATTTTTAGTTTTGAGGGGTGAGATTTCTGTTTCTGGCTTTATTACCAGCCGAAAGCCTGTTCGTGTGACATCCATTTTCCCTGGGCCTTGAGCACCTGTTCGATGACATCGCGTCCGCAGCCATGACCTCCGTTACGGTGAGAGATGTATTTGCAGACGGCCTTGATTTCGGGAGCAGCGTCTGCCGGACAGCAGGGAAGTCCCACCAGGCGCAACACTTCATAATCGGGGATATCATCACCCATGTAAAGCACCTCTTCGGGCTTCAGGTCGTATTTCTGCATCAGTTCGTGGTATTCTTTGGTCTTGACGGCAGCTCCCAGACAGATATCCTGTACACCCAGTCCTTTGTAACGTTCGCGTACGGCTTCTGTTTTTCCACCGGTGATGATGGCTACATGCAGACCGCATTTCACGGCCAGTTGCAGGGCATATCCGTCTTTGATGTTGACGGTACGCATGGGCTCTCCGTTGGGATGAAGCAGGATGGTTTCGGCGCTCAGCACTCCGTCTACGTCGAAGAAGAGTGCCTTGATTCGGGTTAAATCGTAGTCTATCATAAATTACAGATTGATGTTACGGGTTTGACTTTTTTGCTTTTTCGGCATAAGCCCGGATGTTCCGGCTGATGTTCCGGTAGATTTCGGCCAGTTCCGGTTCACTTTCCAGCATGTGCAGATGATCTTCCATGATGTTGCAGTCGTTCCGTCGGGCCGGACCGGTCTGTGCTTCTTCGGGCGTCAGGTAGTGTATTTTCCGGGTTGTTTCCTCGATGAGTGGAAGCATGGATTCAAACGGAAGCCCGTGTTCGCTGAGCAGGTGATGACACACTGCATACATGTGGTTGGCAAAATTACAGGCGAATACGGCTGAAATGTGGAGATATTTGCGCTGCTCGGAAGAAGCTTCATATACCTTTTCGCTGAGGCGCTGTGCCAGCTGCATCAGCAGACGGGTATCTTCTTCTGAGTTGGCCTCGATGAAGAACGGGGTAGTCGTGAAGTCTATATCCCGCTGTTTGCTGAAGGTTTGCATGGGATAGATCACTCCGTGTCGCCGGGCCAGTCCGTTCCAGATACTCATGGGAACGCTTCCGGCCGTATGCACAAAGAGAGCATCCGGATTGCGTCGTGTCAGTGCAGGAAGTACTTCGTTCAGAGCCGAGTCCTTGATGGAAACGATGTAGAGATCGCTTCCGGCATCAATCTCGTCCAGACGGGTGGTGAAGGCAGCATGGAGCCGTCCGGCCAGTTCACGGGCCGATTCTTCCGTGCGGCTGAATACCTGCCGGATGCAGCAGTGGTGTTGCGACAGGGCTTGTGACAGGTGGGTAGCCACGTTGCCTGCCCCGATGAATGTCAGGTTATACAGATGTGTTTCGTCCATAATCAGCGTGAAGATATAAAATAAAGAATCACTCCCACAAGCAGCAGGGCCAGCGGAAGCAGGTAGGCAGACATTTGTCCCAGCAGGGCAATGACCAGTCCGATGTTCTGGATGAGCCAGATTCCGGCCAGAATGATTCCCACCGACTTGTCGCTCTTGAACCAGAGGAAGATGACGGCGGCATACAGCAGCATGGTGTCTTTCTGCATTACCCAGGGCAGTCCGTGGCTACTGAAGCCGATCCATTTGTCAAGCAGATAAAGGATGCCCATCAGTACCAGGAATACCCCAGTGGCCTGATAGGTGTCTTTGTGGTTGGATGCCGACATGGTTATTTCCCTCCATATTTGTTAAGGTGTATCTTTTCCCATTGCAGGTGGCTTTCATCAAACGGTTTCCGTTCCATTCCTTTGTGACCGATGGCAATGATGGAAAGAGCCTGTAGCTGGAGAGGCAGGTCGAGTACCTCATGCACATATTCGTTGGCGGGCACGCCGTCTGCTGTAAACCGTTCACGCAGTTGAACCCAGCAGCTTCCCAGTCCCAGATCTTCGGCCTGCAGCTGGATCAGGATGGAGGCCACGGAGGCATCTTCGATCCAGACATCGCTTACCATCGGATCGGCAGTAACAACGATGGCCAGGGCTGCATCGCTCACGAAGGTTGCTCCCGATTCCTTGCAGTGCGAAAGTTTTTCCAGAGTTTCCTTGTCATCCACCACGATGAACTGCCAGCAGTTGCTTCTTTTCGATGAAGGAGCCATCAGTCCTGCCTTCAGCAGACTTACCACCTGTTCCTGGGTCAGTTCCTCTTCCGTGAATTTTCGGGTACTCCGCCGCTTTTTGATCAGATCGCTGAAATTTTCCATAAATAATTGTTTTTGATGTGACAAATATAGCCTTTCTTATGCAAATGCTCAAAAAAAATCCTAAATTTGCATACATGGCGCTCCGATTGTCTACATATTATCATTCGGAAGATATTCCTGCCTTGCCGGGCGACAACCTCTTCCATTCTACCGAACTGTTCCGGGTGCTGGAGCAGACTCCCGGCTATACGCCCGTCATGCTTGTAGCCTTTGAAGGAGAAAGTCCCGTGGGTAAGCTCCTGTCGATCACTCGCCGTCAGTTTTCCCTGTGGGGAGGATGGTCGAAAACCTTTGTATACGGAGTAGGGGATTATTTCGGAGGCAGCATGAAGCGGGAAGAAGTGTTCCGGGAAATGCTGGCCTATCTGACCTTGCGTCACGAAGAGGATTCTTTTCTCATAGAGTTCCGGAACCTGGAGGAACCGCTGTTCGGTTACCGTTACTTCCGGGCTAACGGCTATTTCCCGGTCAAGTGGTTGCGGGTGCGCAACTCCATTCATCAGGAACTCATAGACAAGTGGATGAGTGCTTCCCGGAAACGGCAGATCCACAATGGACTGAAGCATGGAGCCGTTATGGAAGTAGCCCGGAGCGAGGAAGATGTGTGTGCCCTGTTTACCATGCTTCGCCAGTATTACCTGCCCAAGGTTCATCGTTATTTTCCGGATATCCGTTTCTTTCTGTCCCTGATCTCGGAACCTTCCCGACGGGAGCTCGGCAAAATTTTCGTAGTCAAATATAAAGGTAAGGTGATCGGAGGATCGGTCTGTCTGTTTTCAGGTGACTGTGCATACTTGCTTTTCTCCGGAGGAATGCGCAAGAGTTATGCCTGGCTCTATCCGGGTGTACTGGCCGTGTGGAATGCCATGCTTTATGCATGTGAGCAAGGATATGCCCATTTTGAATTCATTGATGCCGGATTGCCGTTCCGCCGCTACGGTTTCCGCGATTTTATTCTTCGTTTTGGTGGCAAACAGCTCAGCAGCCGGAGATGGTTCCGGGTGAGATGGGAATGGCTGAATCGCCTGCTGATTAAAATTTATGTGTGAGAAGAGCTGCGGAAAAAGGATTTTTTAAAGCAGATTCTAATAATATTTATCCGAAAAAGTTTCGTGTTTTAGCACAAAATTGTTTTCTTTGTGCAGTTGATGCAAATTGACTTTGATTTAATACCTTTAAAAAAACGCAATTATGAAAATTTCTCACATTGAACATCTGGGCATTGCCGTAAAAAGCATTGAAGAGGCCCTTCCTTATTATGAGAATGTACTCGGTTTGAAATGTTATAATATCGAAACCGTTGAAGATCAGAAAGTAAAGACTGCCTTTCTGAAATGTGGAGACACTAAGATCGAGCTGCTGGAACCGACCGGTCCGGATAGTACCATCGCTAAGTTTATTGAAAACAGGGGCATGGGGGTACACCATGTAGCTTTTGCCGTTGAAGACGGTGTGGCTCAGGCTCTGGCCCAGGCTGAGGGTGAAGGCATCCGTCTGATTGACAAGGCACCACGCAAGGGCGCAGAAGGTCTGAATATTGCTTTCCTGCATCCGAAGTCAACGATGGGAGTACTGACCGAACTTTGTGAAAAATAATGAAGAGTTTGAATATGATACGCAGAGACACGAAACAACGGGATTCGCAGTGATCCGTTCCCCGTTGTTTTGTGTCTCTGTATTTACATTAATTATCTAATACCTGATACCATGAGCAATCAACTTGAAAAAGTAAAGGAGCTTATTGAACTGCGCGCACAGGCACGTCTGGGCGGCGGGGAAAAAGCGATTGAGAAACAACACGCAAAAGGAAAGTACACTGCCCGCGAACGTATCGCGATGTTGCTGGATGAAGGCAGCTTCGAAGAAATGGATATGTTTGTCAAGCATCGTTGCACGAATTTCGGTATGGACAAGAAGCATTACCTGGGTGACGGTGTTGTAACCGGTTACGGTACGATTGAAGGGCGTCTGGTATATGTATTCGCACAGGATTTCACGGTTTCTGCCGGTTCTCTTTCCGAGACCATGTCACTCAAGATCTGTAAGGTGATGGATATGGCCATGAAGATGGGAGCTCCCTGCATCGGACTGAACGACTCTGGTGGTGCACGTATTCAGGAGGGTATCAATGCCCTGGCTGGTTATGCAGAGATCTTCCAGCGTAACATCCTGGCTTCGGGAGTGATCCCGCAGATCTCCGGTATTTTCGGACCGTGTGCAGGAGGTGCCGTTTATTCTCCGGCTCTGACAGACTTTACCCTGATGATGGAAGGTACTTCCTATATGTTCCTGACCGGACCGAAGGTGGTGAAGACCGTAACGGGTGAAGACGTTTCACAGGAAGATCTGGGAGGTGCCAGCGTGCATTCTACCCGTTCGGGTGTGACTCACTTCACTGCTTCTACGGAAGAAGAAGGTCTGGCTCTGATCCGTAAACTGTTGAGCTATATTCCTCAGAATAATCTGGAAGAACCGCCTTATGTGGACTGTACTGATCCGATCGACCGTCTGGAGGATTCTCTGAATGAAATTATTCCGGACAGCCCCAATAAGGCATACGATATGTATGAGGTGATCGGTGCGATTGTTGATAACGGTGAGTTCTTGGAAGTGCAGCGTGATTTTGCCAAGAATATCATCATCGGCTTCGCCCGCTTCAACGGACAGTCAGTAGGTATCGTGGCCAACCAGCCTAAGTTCCTGGCCGGTGTGCTCGACTGCAACGCTTCCCGCAAGGGGGCACGTTTTGTCCGTTTCTGCGATGCCTTCAACATTCCTATCGTTTCGCTGGTAGATGTGCCGGGATTCCTGCCGGGAACAGGACAGGAATACAATGCCGTTATCCTGCATGGTGCAAAATTGCTGTACGCTTACGGAGAGGCTACTGTGCCTAAGGTGACTATTACCCTGCGCAAGTCTTATGGAGGTTCTCACATTGTGATGAGCTGCAAGCAGTTGCGTGGCGATATGAACTATGCATGGCCGACAGCCGAAATTGCCGTAATGGGTGGTGCCGGTGCAGTTGAGGTACTCTATGCCAAGGAAGCCAAGGAAGCTCCCGATCCGAAAGCCTTCATGGCTGAAAAGGAAGCAGAATATACCAAGCTGTTTGCCAACCCTTACAACGCTGCGAAGTATGGCTATATCGACGATGTAATCGAACCGCGTAATACACGTTTCCGCATCATCCGCGCCTTGCAGCAGTTGCAGACCAAGAAACTGTCCAACCCGGCTAAGAAGCATGGCAATATTCCTTTGTAACCCTTAAAATGCATGATTATGAACAGATATAGAACCGGAATATTTCTTTCCCTGCTTCTGCTGGTCGGCTTTACTTCCTGTCAGGAAAAGAAGACGAACACCAAGCTGGTGCTGAACGAGGTACTGGTGGACAATGTTTCCAATTTTCAGGATGACTATGGTGTTCACAGCGGATGGATTGAAATATTCAACCAGTCATACAGCAGTGCCGATCTGGCAGGCTGTCTGCTCCGGATGAGCAGTCAGCCGGGTGATACGGCTACGTATTTCATTCCGAAAGGAGACGTGCTGACTCTTGTCAAGCCGCGTCAGCATACGCTTTTCTGGGCGGACAATGCTCCCCGCAGAGGTACGTTCCATACCAACTTTGAGTTGAGCAAGACGGAGGCCAACTGGATTGGTCTTTACGACTCCGGACGCAAGCTGCTCGATCAGATTGTAGTTCCGGCAGGAGCTTTGCAGGCTGACCAGTCGTATGCCCGGGTGAGCGACGGAGCTGCCCAGTGGGAAGTGAAAGGTGGTCATGAGGACCGCTATGTCACTCCGAGTACGAATAACCAGACCATCGAAAGTAATCCGAAGATGGATAAGTTTGAGCAGCATGACCCGGTGGGTATCGGTATGGCAATCTCGGCCATGAGCGTTGTGTTCCTCGGTCTGATTCTGCTTTATGTTTGCTTCAAGTATGTGGGCAAGCTGGCCATTCGTCTGCGTAAGCGGAATGCCATGCAGGTACACAATATTACCGATAAGCAGGAAGCCAAGGAAAAAGGTCTCGGTGAAGCTCCGGGAGAAGTCATTGCTGCCATCTCCATGGCTTTGCATGAACACCAGGGAGCCGATCATGATGTGGAAGAAACCATTCTGACCATCAGCCGGGTGAAACGAAGCTATTCACCGTGGAGCTCGAAGATTTATACGTTGCGTGAAACTCCCCATAAGAAATAATCCTCTTAAAACAGAAAAGAACCATGAAAGAATACAGATATAAGATCAACGGAAACCTGTACAAGGTAACCGTTGGAGACATTGAAGAAAATCAGGTACAGGTAGAAGTGAACGGTACTCCCTATAAGGTGGAACTGGAGAAGAAAGCCACTCCGAAGATCAAGCCGGTCATGCGTACGGCTTCCACCACTCCGGCTGCTCCTCCTCCCGCCGTTTCCCGTCCGGCCGCACCTTCCAGCAAGGGTAGCATCAAGTCTCCGCTGCCGGGTGTAATTCTGGATGTCAAAGTGAAGGAAGGTGATGCCGTGAAGCGCGGACAGACCCTGATGATCCTGGAAGCCATGAAGATGGAAAACGACATCAAATCCGACCGCGACGGAAAGGTTACCTCTATCAAGGTAAGCAAGGGCGAATCGATTCTTGAAGGTACTGACCTTATAATCATTGAATAATTATGGGAGAGTTTTTTAGTTTCTTACAGAATAACCTGGCCGATTTCTGGACCTATACCGGTTTCCACAATGCCACTACGGGGCACCTTGTGATGATTCTGATCGGTATATTCTTCATTTATCTGGCCGTAGCGAAGGAATTTGAGCCGATGCTGCTGATCCCCATCGGATTCGGTATGCTGATCGGTAATATTCCGTTTAATATGGAAGCCGGACTCAAGGTAGGTATTTATGAGGAAGGCTCAGTGCTTAACATTTTGTATCAGGGTGTGACGTCGGGATGGTATCCGCCGCTCATCTTCCTGGGAATCGGGGCAATGACTGACTTCTCGGCTCTGATTTCCAATCCGAAGCTGATGCTGATCGGTGCGGCTGCCCAGTTTGGTATCTTCGGTGCCTATATGCTGGCGCTTGCTTTCGGATTCGACCCCATGCAGGCTGCTGCCATCGGTATCATCGGTGGTGCCGACGGACCGACTGCCATCTTCCTGTCATCGAAGCTGGCACCGAACCTGATGGGAGCCATTGCCGTATCGGCCTATTCATACATGGCGCTGGTACCAGTCATCCAGCCCCCTATCATGCGTCTGCTCACAACCAAGAAAGAGCGTCTTATCCGCATGAAGGCTCCGCGTGCCGTGTCACATACGGAGAAGGTGATGTTCCCTATCGTAGGTTTGCTGCTTACCTGTTTTCTGGTGCCTTCCGGTTTGCCGCTGCTCGGTATGCTGTTCTTCGGTAATCTGTTGAAGGAAAGTGGTGTGACCCGCCGTCTGGCTGAAACAGCCCGTGGTCCGCTGATCGACACGATCACTATTCTGCTCGGTCTGACCGTAGGAGCTTCCACTCAGGCTTCGGAATTCCTGACCAAGGACTCCATCTTCATCTTCTTCCTCGGTGCAGTATCATTCATCATCGCTACTGCATCTGGTGTGCTTTTTGTGAAGATCTTCAATCTGGTGCTGAAGAAAGAAAATAAGATCAATCCGCTGATCGGTAATGCCGGTGTATCTGCTGTGCCCGACTCAGCCCGTATTTCCCAGATCGTTGGTCTGGAATACGATCCGAGCAATTACCTGCTGATGCACGCCATGGGTCCGAACGTAGCCGGTGTGATCGGTTCGGCTGTAGCTGCCGGTATCTTGCTGGGCTTCCTGGTATAAGCTGATCCGGTCTGGAATACAGATTTCAGACCTTACAAAAGGGATAAACCGATAAAAGAAATCCTGACTCTTCAGTTGAGGAGTCAGGATTTCTTTTATCGGTTTATTTCAGTTACTGTTGTCTATTTTCTGATTTCCGCCATGTTGGAATATGTTGCAATTTCGATAGCTTTCAGATCAGCTCCGTTGGTTGTTTGACGGAGTCCCATAACCAGAACGTTTTTTTGTCCCTTTCCGAATTTCAGCCAGCATTCAGGTAAGAAGAATTCCCTTTGAGGACCCGCTTCCCAATGACGTCCGATGTTATGTCCGTTAAGCCACATAAATCCGTTACCGGAAGCCTGGATACGTGCAAGCCAGGGAATCCATACTCCTGCCTGTCTGGAAGGAAGTTCAAATTCAATACGATACCAGGTAAACAGTCCGTTTGGTTCGCTTTTGGGTTGTATTCCATTGCCTTTTGCCGGAATTCTGGAAGCTGTGTCCAATGAAACGGTTTGCCATCCTTGTGTCTGACAGGCTGGTAAATTCCATCCGAGGGTGATTCCGGCCATATCTGTTGCACATTCCCATTCAAGTGGATGCGTCAGAGCACTTTCTGTAAGAGATAATCCGGCTTCCCGTATACCGGCCAGTTCTTCCATGGGGAAGTATCCGTGGGCATGTCCCAGATTTTCATACACTACGATGATTTCATTTTCTCCTTCGTGCAGCAGTCCTGATACGTCAAAGCGGTTGTCGTATTCATCCGGACGGATTTGCTGGAAGCAGTCGCGGGTTGTCCATGACTGAGCATCAGCATGATCGGGGAAAAGTCGTTTGGCCTGTTTCCCATTTACTAGTGCCGAAACGATATCACGTGTGAACATATTGAAGAGCAGAAAATGTTCTCTGGTGGCTTGTCTGGCATCCAGAGTAACTTTGGTCCGGTACAGATTATAACGGAAATCATTGATACCGAGATCGGACAAGGAAACCAGACGGGGCAGTTGGTTCCAGTCTGCTTTGGCAAAGTTGTCTTCCATTTTCTGGGCAGAGGCTATGCGGATTGCTGCCGGAACCTTGGATGGACGGCGGGGCTCTGTGGTTGTTTCCAGCCACCATTTTCCTTGTTTGGCAGATTTCCCGGCCGGAATGACCAGTACCTTACTGCCCAAGGCCGGTAACTCGTAAGTTACTTCGATGGGGGCAAGGGTCAGGGTTTGTTTTTCAGTATTGTTGTTTGCATTGATCAGCACTTTCTCACCATGCTGGTTGATGTTGTACATGGGCTGGGTGGGGGTGTTCATCTCTCCCGGGAGTAACCGGACATTTCCCTTGATTGCTTTTCTGGGATCGGTATTATGCAGGAAGACAAAACGGGTACCGTCTACTGCCACGCGCACACCGCCGAACAGGGATTCTTTGTCACCTTCCAGAGCACATGGTCCTCCTTCAGAACGGATAAGTTGCGGTTCAAACTGATGGATAAACTTACCTATGGCCTGTGCTTCAAAATACTTGGGTCCACGTGCACCATTTTCACGGATTGCTGCATTGTAATCATAGCTGGTGGTCATTCCTCTGGCTCCCCATCCGGCCAGATGAGTGCCTCCGAAAAACATGTAATAATTGATACCGGTTGCACCGCCCAGCAGTGACATCAGTCCGACAGCCTTGAAATGACGGGCATCTGAATAATTTTCTTCACTTAACCGTCCGGTTACCAGGGAGAACCATCCTCCTTGCAGTTCAGTCACAAATCCCGGGGCATCTGGCTGGGCTTTCTTGAGATTGACCATGCGGTATGCACAGTCAGGAGCCGAAGACAGTCCGACGTAGTAATTATCACAGTCGAATACCTGAGACAATTCGGCATCCTTGCTGTTGCGGCATTCATTGGTGAGGCAGGTGAATACGGGTACATCCCAACCATTGTCGCGTACGGACCGGTATAAGGCTTTCAGTAAATTTTCTTTTCCGTCACAGCCATGGTGGTTGTATTCATTCTCTATTTGGATGAGGATGATTCCCTTGCTGCCTTTAGGTTTTCGGGTTAGCTGTTCATCGGCCAGCTCCTTGCTGACAGCATCAAACCAGTGTTTACACCAGCGGATATGCTGCTCATCAGCACTTCTGAGCCAGAAACCGTTATAATTGACCGGACGGAACCGTGCCAGCCAGCGAGGATATCCGCCACCGGAAAACTCTGCACAGATAAATGGACCCGGACGGACAATGGTGTACAGTCCGAATTCTTCCTGAGCCATTTTCAGCCAGCGTCGGAGATCTGCAAAATCGAAATGACTGTTGTCATCCGGATTAGCCGGCATGGTTCTTTCATGCCAGTTCCAGGGTACATAAGTTTCTACAGTATTGAATCCAGCCGCTTTGATATCACGGAAACGGTCGCGCCATAATTCTTCCGGGCAGCGGAAATAATGGAAAGCGGCACTGTAGATAAACATGTCTTTTCCGTCAATTGTCATGCATGAACCATCGTAATGGATACGTTCCGGATTCAGGAACTTTTTGTTTTGTGCAGATAGATTGGTGAGGAAAAGGCTTCCTATCAATCCTAAAAAAAGTAATAGTTTTCTCATAGGTTTATAATGAATTGTTGCAAGTCTTTTTTAATACATGAAATAGCGCGGGTTGCCTGTCAGTTGTACCTTTTTGGAAAGCACTTGAGAGGTAAACCGTTGGGGAGCGCTCGGACATACATTTCCGGCATAGAAAGTTACTGTTCCGTCAGGTTCAGTCACTCCACCGGCATCTTCCACATACGCCAGACTACGGGGAGCCAGCATGAAGGATATGGTCTGTGTTTCTCCGGCATCCAGTTTGACTTTCTTGAAAGCTACCAGCTGACAGTTGGGAGCTTCCGGAGCTATTTCCTTGTGTGACAAGTATAATTGTACGACTTCTTCACCCGCACGTTTCCCTGTATTGGATACTGTGACCTGTACGCGTACACTGTCGCCTGTCTGTATTTGTGCAGGAATTTCCAGTTTCTTATATTTGAATGAAGTATAGCTCAATCCATAGCCAAAAGGATAAAGCACGTCTCCCTTAAAGTACCGGTAAGTACGGTTTGTCATGGAGTAATCGTTGAAATCTGGCAGGTCATTGTCTGAACGGTAGAATGTCAGCGGTAACTTTCCTGAAGGATTGTATCGTCCGAAAAGAATGTCAGCCAAAGCTGTACCTGCAGCCTGTCCGCCATACCAGGCCTGGATAATGGCTTGTGCATTTTCTGCTTCCCAGTTGAAGGCCATGGCACTGCCCGACATGCAGACGAATATCAGAGGTTTTCCCAGCTCTTTCAGTTTTTTCATGACTTCTGTCTGTACTTTGGGTAAGGCAATGCTAGTCCGGTCTCCTTCGTAAAAACCTTCTTCTTTTCCATTACCGGCATCCCCCTGCTCTCCTTCCAGTAATGGTGAGATACCTCCTGCATAGATGATTAGGTCTGCATCCTTGTATTTTTCCAGCAGCTTATCTGTATCCGTTTCTTGAAGTATTCTGGTGAAGTCCGTAAGCTGATCATATACGACTTCGATACCTTTTTCTTTTTGCAGAGCTTCCAGCAAAGTGGTGTTTTCTGTTGGAAAACCGTTGTAATTACCCAATTGTGTCGTTTCATTATTGGCATTCGGGCCAGTCAGCACGATTTTCTTATACTTGCGTGACAGAGGAAGCAGGCTTTTGTCGTTTTTCAGCAATACCATTGACTGGTGTGCCATTTTAAGAGCCTGTTGCCGGTGAGCATCCGATTCAAGTACGTTTTCAGAAATATGTGCATAAGGATTCTTGTCAGCCGGATCAAACATTCCCAGCCGGAAACGTATCTTAAAGAGTTTTTTAAGTGAGATATCAATCTGGTCTTCGGTTATGAATCCGGATTTGACAGCCTGATCCAGTGAATTATAGATATTGCCGCACTCCAGATCTGTACCATGCAGAACTGCATCGGATGCAGCCGATATGGAATCCGCATGAGTTTTATGTCCGTAGATAAAATCGGATATACTCCAGCAGTCAGAAGTGACATATCCCTTAAATCCCCAGTCATGCAGCAATATTTTGCGCAGGAGCTTATTGCTTCCGCAACAGGGTTGTCCGTCGAAGCGGTTGTAAGCACACATGATTCCGGAAACCTTGGCTTCTGTCACCAGACGGTAAAATGCCGGCAGGTAAGTGTCATACAGGTCATGGTCGCTGACGGTTGCATTGAAACTGTGCCGCAACGGCTCCGGGCCGCTGTGTACGGCAAAATGTTTGGCACAGGCAGATACTTTCAGATGATCGGGATCATTACCCTGCAGTCCTTTTACCATGGCTATACCCATTTCTGCTGTTAAATGAGGATCTTCTCCATAAGTCTCATGTCCTCTTCCCCATCGGGGATCGCGGAAGATATTAATATTGGGAGTCCAGAAAGTAAGTCCTGTATAGCGTTCGGAGGTATTGCCGCGTTTGACGGCTGCATTGTATACAGCACGGCCTTCATCGGCAATCATTCCGGCTGCCTTCTGCCATTCTTCGGGATTGAAAGAAGCTGCAATGCCGATCGGCTGTGGGAAAACGGTAACCTTTTCCTTGCAGCGGGCTACCCCGTGCAGACACTCGTTCCACCAGTTATAAGCCGGTATTCCCAGGCGGTCTATGGAGGGAGCATTGAACATCATCTGTGATATTTTCTCTTCCAGTGTCATTCTGGATACCAGATCGTCTACCCGCTGACTGATGGGTAACGATGTGTCTTGATAGGGGAATACCTGTGCATTCAGTGAGACTGCTGAGCAGCATGAGGCGATGAGGTATCCCAGCAAAATTTTGTGTTTCATTGCTTTTGGTTTCATGATTTAGATTGATACAGTTTTTAAGTTATTTGCCGGTAAACCGGAACCAGTTAAAATCAGCATAGCCGCCGATGCCTTCCGAGGTGCGGCTGAAGTTGAACAGGGCGTATCGGTTGGCTGTCCAGGGAAGGCCGAGACCCATTTTCAGTGTGTTACCGATGCGTTTGTAGTTTATGCCATCAGTGCTGTAATAGAACAAAGCACGGAAGTCCCGATCCATCACCCGGGCACGGATCCATAGCTTTTCTCCCTGGAAATCAGGAATGGTTTCTATGTTTTCTCCGTCATTGCACATCACCAGTCTGCGCTTTCCGTTTTCCTGTTCTATGGCTACATACGCATAAGGAAATTCAAATATGCCGAATCCTGCCACATTGCCGTCCTTGAGTCCGGTCAGTTCCATTTCGACTGTACCCTCCGAGCTGGGACCTTGAACGCGCTGTGTCAGTGTGTTACGGGCTTCTTTCAGGTTTTCAGCCTGTGAAGCTTTCAGACGCATGTATCCCTTGCGTTCGGTCAGCGACCATTTCTCATTGTCCGGGTTGTGGTTCCACTGCCATTGCAGGCCCAGCTTGGCAGTATTGAACTCATCTGTGGTTGCCGGACTTTTGAGGAGAGATTTCTTGCCGGTAGCCGGTTTGGGATAGGTGATCAGGTCTTTGCCTTCATCACCCAGCATGGGCCATCCATCTATCCATTTTACGGGAACCAGACAGGGAACACGGCCGATTGCATCGCGGTCCTGCATGATCATGAACCACCAGTCGCCGTTTTTCAATTGTACCATACCTCCCTGATGAAGTCCGTTTTTGGGATAGGAAGAGTCGTCATACATGATCAGTTTATGTTCATAAGGGCCATAGATGTTTTCCGAGCGCAGGCATATCTGCCAGCCTTCGGTTCCTCCGGCCGGACAGGTGATGTAGTATTTGCCATTGATTTTATACATGTGGGCACCTTCCATGCCGTATCCTCCGCCCAGTTCATGAGCGTTCTTGAACCGCTGGTCCCAGATTTTTACCGGTTTTCCTTTTACGGAACGCACGTCTTCATTGAGTTCGGTCAGATAGAGCGTACCTTGCCCGTGTACGACGTAAACTTTGCCGTTGTCATCGAAGAACAGGCCCGGATCGTACATGTATTCCGGAAAGATAACCCGTTCCCAGGGACCTTCCACTTTGTCGGCGATACAGATGGAGAAATTACCTTTCTCCCGTCCCCAGCCATAAGGGGTACAGAAGCCTACATAGAACTTGTCATCCCGGTGACGGATGGTTGTTGCCCACGAGCCGTTCAGATACAGGTTGCCTCCCTGCATGTCGTAACGGGGATCTTCATCGTAGCGTTCTACGGCATAGCCTGCCATTTCCCAGTTGACCAGGTCTTCGGAAACAGCAATCGGGCAGCCCGGAACATAGTGCATGCTGGTTGAAACGAAGTAAAACTTGTCGTCTACCCGGATCAGATCCGGATCCGGCCAGTCTCCCCACATAATCGGATTGGTAAAGGTTCCGTTTCCGTTGTCCGGATTCCAGACTGTGGAGGTTTGTGCGAAAATATGAGATATAGCCATGCTCCCGCATAAAGCAGATAATAAAATCAGTGATTTCAGTTTCATGGGTATAAAGTTTTTATAATCAGATATTCTATGTTCAGTGTATTTAATGTTTGTTTAAATTTTCCAGATATTGGCTTATTCCATTTTCATTGTATGCGGCTATCGAAAAGTAATAGTTCTGGTCTGTATTCAGGCCACGGAAATCCAGTCGGGCGGAATCGTTTGACACTTGAATGCTATTATACAACTTGTCTGGAGATATACCGTAACGGATGACATAACCGTCTGCATTGCTGACCGGATCCCATATCAGGCGACATTTACAAGCGTCCACGGAATCCCTTTCTACATGCAGAACCTGCACTTTTTCCGGCTTTTTCCCATAACCTTTTCCAAAGACACGTATCTCGCGTAACGAAACATTGGATGAAACTGTATAGGCCTTGTTTTCCCACTTGATATAACGGGTGTCAATCATGAGGGGTATCTGTTTTTTTCCGGCTTTTATCGGCGATTACATACCAATCTTTTCCGTTTTTGGAAGCACTGAGTACATAACTCTGATAAACGTCGGGTACGATTCCTTTCTGATTGGCGCCATATTCATCATAATTCACCTGAATGGCATAAACTTTACATGGGTTCAGCAGGTCAATTTGCACCCATTCTTCCTGATTGGAGTTGGCCACCCAGGCAGTTCGGACATCTTCATCCACCAGTTTTTCCACACTGAAATCATCTTTCACCGAAGAAGCCGTAACCGGTTTGTGGAACGATAATAACATCCATTCCGGACGAATATTTTTTCCGGTTTCTTCCGTAGGCAGGAACATCGGATAATCTCCAAAAGCGGTTTCTGAATACAGATAACCGTCTGCATCAAAATAGGCAGGATAGAAAGACAAACGCCGTTCAAACCAGTGACGGATGGAGATGGAATTGGTAGCTGCTTTCCAATAGTTGGGACCGACCTGGAAAAGGCATCCATGACCGGCACCGCCTATGAAACCACCTGGCTTGTAAGACACCGGATTATTGGGAGCATAAACAAACGGACCAACAGGAGAGTCTGCCACATACGTTCCATCGGCATATGTTTTCCATTGCGTACCCGGAGTGGCATATTGCAGGTAGTATTTTCCGTTGTGTTCAGTCATCCAGGCACCTTCGATATAGGGACGTTGCGGCTCTTCGTGATATGCACCCGAACGTTCCCAGCCATGATGTTCCTTGTCGCTGTTCAGGCACGGAAACGGCTCTTTGACTATCTCCAGAGTTTTCAGATCGAGCACAGTGCCATAAATAGGGTTCACGGGAGAAGAGCCATAGTAAAGATACAGCTTGTCATTTTCCACATAAAATGCCGGATCCCAATGTGAAGGAATTTCTTTGACCTTCTCCCAGACTCCAGCCTGCGGGTTATCGGAACGGTAAAGCATGGCATTTCCGCCAGAAGAAGCCGTATAATACAGATGACCTTCGTATTCAAATACTGCCGGTGCGTAATCTTCTACCGGAAGCACTGAATCAGGCACAACGACATGCGTCCAGGAACTGAAATCCGAAGAATACCAGTAACCGGATGATTTGGATGCAAATAAAAAATACTGTCCCTTAAAATGGGTCACGACCGGATCCGCAGCTTCCCGGATACCGTTTCCTCCATCAATCTTCATAAAGCGGTAATCCAGATTCAGCGGATTACAGAAAGTGGAAGGATTTTCCTTGATTCTTGTTTCGATGGGACGTTCCATATTACATGCTCCCAACGCGATCAATAAGACACCTGTCATTCCTATTTTATACATACGCTTATCTCCTTTCATTATTTTATTTCCGAATGGTATAGAGCAGGCTTTTTCCTGCTTTTACTTTCACTTTTTCTGTCCAGTTCAGGAAAGCATTATCGCCCAATGGCTTTTGGGCCTGTTTCTGATTTTCAGCCAGTATGGTAACCGTTGCATCAAACTTCGTCGGATTTGAAATTTTCAGACGGATCTGTGATTCGTCCTGTCTGACTATTTCCGCCGTAACATGATCGAATACATACACTTCAGGCAGATCAGTCCGGACGTAAATACCCGGGATTTCGAGAGCCATCATTGCGCCGTTGGTTTCATTCCAACCGGTCTTGCCGCCATCGCCACGACCTCCACGGCTGTCTGCATCACAGTAGGTCAATCGTTCGGTGATCTTTCCATTCGGCTGGATTCCTTCTGCATGGGCATGAATGACATCCCGCAGCAAACCGGCATATAGTGTATCACCGGTTGCCCGATAAATCTTAAACAGGGCATCACCCGACTGTGTACAGAAACCTGGTGCTCCATGCTTATTTTGTGTACTGGCCCAAACGGCTCCCGTCAAGTTTGCACCGAGTTTGGCCAGCGGTGTTTCTTTGGGCAATTGATAGCAATAGGAAACAGTCCACGTTGCACAGAGGTTAGCCAAATCCTTGGCCTGTTTCAGATAGGCAGCTTCTCCGGTTGCTTCATACAGCGTGATCAGTGAAGTCGCCAGGGCTATAGCTGTTTCCGAATCTGCATTTTGAAGAATGTCTCCACAGCCTCCTGAAGTAAAACCGACCAGGGCAAAATCATTGTAATAAGCTTTTGCAGCGGCTCTGGCCACCTCTAAATAAACGGGCTCATTATAGTATCTCGCAGCCAGTGCCAGACCGGCTACTGCCATCGCTCCACCGGTTGTATTGAAGACGGCCACGTTACCTGTTTCTACCTGTACATAATTTCCCCATGTACCTTCTTTCTTCCAAGTCGAGATAAAGGCATCTGCCAGGGCTTTTACCTCTTTTTCCCATTCCGGGCTGATGACATTTGCCTTTCCCTGCGACTTCAGCAGGTTAAACTGTTTCACCATCCAATAGAGAATATCCGCATTCTTACGGGTCAGACCGATTCCTTTTATCTGAACAGCGGCATCGCGGTAAAGCACTTCTCCGTCTGCGCCCAACACGTCATAATAATAGCCACTCTTTCCTTTGGCCCGTGGCAAAGCAAAGTTGAAGGTATTCCGTACGCGGCGTTCGTGTTCCGCATCCCCCAATGCAAGTACCGGATAGGTATTCATTAGTCCGCCAATCCAGCCATACGACATCCAGTCGGCATTTTCCGGACAATAATATTCCCATTTTTCTCCCTGATAATATCGTTCATCGATATTCTTGACCATCCGGTCAAGCACTTCGCTCATGGGCATCAGATTGCGGGGAGCAGGTCCGCCGGTATGCGACTTGCGCTGCTGCATGAACTGATCCAGCAATTCTGGCACACTTTCGCAATAGAAGGTCAGTTTCGTAATCCGTAAAGTAATCTGATCACCTTTGCGGACATTGATACCACGGTCCGGACTTTGGCTGAAACCGATAAATTCGGGCTTCTTTTCACGTACTCCCGGAGCACTGATCACGAAAGATGCTGTTGACCGGTCTTTGCTTTCTTCCACAATGAGAGCATTATCCAGAATCTGGCCGTTCCATTCAATACCCTGGTCGGTCAAGAGAATCGTACCCCGTTTCTGGCTGCGTTCCAGATAGGCGATGGCTGGTGTAGCAGCATTGTTTGTCAGAACTTCCAGACGGGATTCTGCTCCAAACTCAGGCGACAGCTGAGGGATCGGGTTGGAAGTCAAGGCCAGGTCACGACGGAAATAGTCCGTCTTATCCAGACCGGTGGCATATTCACGGTTGACGATGCGTTGACGGTTCCCGTTGTACACCGACGAAGAAATCATGACATAGTTGTCGCTGCTCCAGGCACGTTCGTCGAAGGCCACTGCTACGCCTGCCTGCTGCATGTCACACCGGGCGGTGAAAGTAAACGAATAGACTTTACGTCCATCGGAACCACTTTCTGAACGAATGACCTCCCAGTTTGCCTCCGGATTGATTTCGCTGCATGTTTTTAGTTCAGCATCCTGATAGATACATTCCAGAAGACGGTAACGTGTCTCCTGCGAAGTCTTCGGCAACCAGTTTTCAGCAGACAACACATTTGCCGTCAAGCATGTCAAGCCTATTAATACATATCTTATTTTCATTTATTCCGTTATTTTAGATTGGTTGCTCGACCGATAAAATTGGCATTCCCGATTCTTCTATTCTGGAACCGTCAGCCTGCAAGTCATTAGTTTATTTTTTTGAAGTCAGCAGATAAGACCTTCCCTTCTGTCCGTTCTCCATCTGATAGATCGTCCAGCCGGATCCGTCCTTATTTTTCTCCAGTCGCCAGCTCAACTCCGGATTCTGCAACAGTTTCTTGATGTGTGTGGGGAAGGCATCGGCCCGGCGTGCTTCTTCCCATGTATGGATGGCGTTGAAGATGGCATATTTATCCGGACACATTTCCACTTCTTGCGGTTTCAGGTTCAACGAATAGGTGGTGTTGTAGCCGATGGCGGTCGCTTCGATATGCTCAAACTGCTCCAGAGTGGTACTGGGCGAGATGGAGAAGTTGTGGCCGAACGAGGTAGGGAAGTAATTGGCGAATGTCACGTCGCGCAGGTCTTTTCCCTGACTGGTCGTACTTCCCCAGACCCGTTTCACCGGATCGTAGATATTCAGTCCGCCACCCACATTCCAGATACTCTGGTAATGCCAGGATCCTTCGGAGAGTGTAGCTCCCGTGAAGCGGATGTCGGGGATGCCCAGTTCTTTTGCATGTTCATACATGTTGCGGAAGAAACGCTTCACCGAATATGCTCCGAAACCGGTGTGGAATAAGAATTCCTGACCGTCGAAGTCGTAGTAGCCCAGGCCGCTGTTCTTGCAAACATCCGCATAATGTCTGGCAATTTCATCCTGCAGTTCCAGATTCGGAATCAGACCGGTATATGCACCTCCTACGGCTGGTTGCAGCTTGTCTACAGCTTCACCTTTGGCATGAGCTGTCGCCGTTGTGCCCCAATAGCCGCGGGTTACTTTCAGCAGGCGATAAGGCTCTTCCCTGGAGACACCCATATAGTGAATCAGTTCCTTGCCGATCTTCACCATGTTCAGTTCCGGCGAGTGTCCTTCCCAGCAGGCTACTTCTTCCAGATGGGCCGGGTTGTCGATGTAGATCAGGGTATCGGTTTCGCTCAGGTCTTGTGTCAGGAAGCGGCGGTGCAGGATGCAGATGCTGTCCGAAGGAACCGGGCTGCAGTCCTTTGTGCCCGGAGCCATCGAGTTGGAGATACAGGTGCGTCCGAGTATCAGTCCGTCTTTTTTCAGCAGTTCGGCATATTCGCGGTGGGACAGGTCGCCTGACGTGAAATGGAAAGGTTTCCGTTCTTCGTTCCGTCCGTCGATGAATCCGCCGTTGCTCCGGTCGGGTTGCAGGAAAGGCTGGTTATAGGAGTGAATCACCCGTACCCCCATTTGTCTGGCATATGATGCGATGCTGTCGTAGGGGCTTCCGGTAATGAAGAGGTCGGGCATGAAAGTTGTCGGGTCTTTCACCCATTTGCCGTTGAATGTCGGGTAGGGCAGTCCTTCTTCTCTGACGATGGTCTGGATGACATCCATCAGTGCGATGCTGTCCGGACTTCCCCACAAGGCGATCGAAGAACCGATAAAGTCCACACCGGGAACATCCTGCCGCATCATGTGGTTAGGTTCGTTGTTCTGAAAGATGGGATTCCCCTCTGGCGAATAGATCATCTTGCCTTTCCGGCGGTCGCGGGAATGGTAATGGATGTGGATCCGTCCGCTTGCATCGACAAAGGCGGAAGTGCCGTACAGGATGCGGAAGTAGCTTTCCTTGCGGTTGTAAAAGGCAACGTCGTTAATTCCGTCGCCGCCCATCGTAAACTGCTGGCCTTCCTGAAGAGTAATCGGCAGCGGATGGCTGACGGGGTCGGGCGAATGGGCTATGTAGCCCGAAGGACCGGTCTCCGACGTATAGCGCGATTCTCCGCCGATGGTGTTGTCATCCAGTGCCAGAACACCGATAGCGTAGTTTACCGTAGCCGAAGTGTCACGGGCCGCTCCGATGATTTCTCCCAGGATATTGGTGATGCTGGTATAATAGTTTCCCCACTGCACATCGTCAATGCCGTTGCGCGGTTCCAGGCTTTCCAGTTTCAGCTTGATGTATTTGTTTTTTTCTTCCAGGCTGATGGTAGCCACCGAACCGTTCTCATAGGTCAGCCGGTACTTTCCGTTGCTGTATGAAGCCTTTTGCGGATAATAATAGCGGCGTACCTCTTCGTCATACAGAGCCAGTAACGGCGATGGCTGGTCTGTCGGACTGAAGTTGGGATTTTCTTTTGTCCGGTCCCACATGCCTACAATATATCCCTTCGGGTTTATGTCTATCTGGAAATAATCGGTCTGAAAAGAACGGAGATTTTCCGTTCCGCAAGCTGACAATAATAAAGTTGCAGCTGCTAATGATATCAAATTCTTTTTCATTGTTGTTTCAGTTCAAATGCTATGTTCATCTCATTTCGGGTTCTTGCTTTTATTCATGGTCTGGAAGGAATTGGATGTCATATTCTTTTCCTGCTTCCGTCGTGAACGACAGAATACCGTCCTTTTGAATTGTTTTTGTGGCTTCTCCATTCTGTCTGACTTCTGCTGTTGCTGCATCCTTTTGCGGAAGAGCAATCCGGCAGGTTTCTCCTCGTTCACTGGTCAGTTTGAGGGATGTTACCTGTTTCCCGTCATATTGGGCAGAAACGACAAATGCTCCTTTGGCTCTCAGACGGGTAAAGGAGGCGGGTTTGTCCGGCCAGCAAGGGAACAGGTGCAGGACACCGTCCACCGATTGCAGCATCATCGAGTTGATCGTCTCCACAATGGTCGTTTTTTCCAGACAATGATGTCCGTCCAGAATCAGGAAGTTGGTTCCGGCACGGTGAATCAGTGTCTTCATCTTGTCTATCAGAATATCAGGATCAAAGCCGATGCGGGTACCCATCACAAAGGCACTCAGTCCCAGTTCATTCATCGTCTCGGTAAATCCTTGCTGGTCGACTGCGTAATAATACAAAGTATTGCGTGCCAGTTGAAGGGCGGTACTGTCTGAATGAAGATTCAGCAGTTCGCATGGGTAAACCGGATGGAGCTGGATGACATGAGCCGGCAAGTCCCATCCTGCCTCATTTTTGGCATAGACGGGCAAACCCTGGTTGGGAGTCTTCGTAGGCATGATGACCTTGTACGAAGGCAGGTGGGTGACGATATCCTTCCACAAAGCCCGACGGTTTTCATCTACTCCCAGTATTTCACTGTAGCGGAGCAACAGCCTGAAGGTCTGTTCTACAAAGGCCAGATCGGAGGGAGGATTCAGATCCCACGAGCCTTCGTGTCCGCCGGTGAGGATGTTATAGCGGTAGGTGCTGTCCAGAGTTTCCTTTTCCAGATAGTCTTCGTAGAAATCACCACACTCCCGGATAAACGGATAAGCCCGCTTGCGCAGGAATTCCCGGTCGCCCGTATATTCGTAATACCAGCTGAACAGGGGAACATTGAACGGAGCATCCATGGTCTGCTGCCAGTATTCTCCATAGAGATAGCCGTTGCCCAAAGCACTGACGGAGAACAGCAGTCCACGGCAGGACTTATCTTTCAGAGACGGATGGACGAGTCCCATTTCCTCGCGTGCCCGTCTCTTTCCTTCGGGGATCAGTTTCTCCAGAAAGTCGTAATACGGCATTGCCAGTTCGGGGCGGTTGGCCGAGAATACGCTGTAGAAGCCGGCCTGGCTGTTGTAGTTCAGATGGATGTCTCCATGATAGTTCATGGAGTCGTTCATGTTCCAGACGCCGTACATGCCTCCACAGACCGGACTGTGCAGGTTACAGGCCGAAGCCATCAGGTAGATGGATGACAGGTACTGGCGGTTCAGCAGGGAATCGTTTGTTTCTACATACGAACGTGTCCACATATCTTTCCACCATTGTTTTTTCTCAATTTTCAGAAGGGCGAGTTGGGGGCCGTTCACTGAAGAAAGCTTGTCGTATGCTTCCAGCAGACGGGCATCATCTTCCAGACTGCCGGATACATAAGTTACAATGCAAACCGGCTGTCCTGCCTTTATCTGAAAAGAGGCGGTGACTTGCGAGGAGGATGTTTTTTCCCAGGAAGCCTCAGTTCCTGTGATGCGGGTTGAGATACCTGCACGGGCTATCCAGCGTACATCTCCTTCCGTCCGGCTCCGGCGGGATACCTGTCCCACTTTCTCACGGATTCCGGAAGTGGTTTCATAGAGTTTGTTTTCACCGTTGGCATAGGTCATGACTGTGACATCTATGGGATGTTCCGAAGCCGTAGTCAGTTCAGTTACCACGTAGTTTTCGTCCATTGTCATCCACGTTGTCATTTCTACCGGTTCTGCGGTTCCGGTATGCATATAGAGCTCGGCATCAAGTTGTCTCATCTCATAACAGAAGCCCTCGGCGGGTTCTGACTGTACTGAAATGCTGACTCCTCCCACCGGCAGGGCAGCGGGACCCGTTCCTGCCCAGTCCGACCAGCTGTCTGTGATGAAGTCTACTTTTGACAGTTGCAGGGTCTGTCCGTTTTCTGAAGTATAACTGACCAGTCCCACATCTCCGTTTCCCAGGTAGGGGCCTTTGGGTGCATGCTTGCTTGCTGTTTCTGCCTGACTGAACGGACTGTTCCACCGGGCTGTCAGCATCTTTTTTTTGTTCTGAAAAAACAGATCGTCGGGATTGTTTCCCTGACTGAAACATCCCGGGAGAGAAAAAAGAGCTGCTATTCCCAGAATGACAGAATAATGTATGTTGCAAATTTTCATCGTCGAAATTCTTTTTGATTAGTCTTCCAGTTTCCACTCGTCTTTCCACCGGATAATGAAACGTCCGTCTTCAAACTCCAGCGGCAGCCAGATGTAGCGTCCGTCGATGGCATTTTCCGGAGTCCAGCGGTCACCCAGATAGATGAATTGTCCTTCTTTTCCGGCTACGGGCAGGATGTAAGTGCTCTGGGAATGATAGGTGAGGGCTGAATCGGCATCCACACAGGGATTTCCCAGTTCGGTCCATTCACCCAGAATGGAATCTGCTACGGCAGAGCGGGCTGCATTGGGCGACCATCCTGTACATCCCGACATCATCAGGTAGTAGCGTCCTTCGTGTTTGAACATGGCCGGAGCTTCCATAAACCGTCCCTTGAAGCAGCGGATGTAGGTACCGTCGTGATCCGTATAGTCGCTGTTCAGCCGGGCAATCTGCAGGGTACTGTTTTCTTCCGATGCATAGATATGATATGCCGTGCCGTCATCGTCTACAAACAGGTTCATGTCGCGGGCCATCTGTCCTCCTTCCAGATCTCGTTTGATCAGGTTCAGAGAATCCGGGTGAGCTGGCAGGTCTCCTCCGGAATAGTGGGCTTCAGCCTGGACGGGGGCTGTCTTCAGACTTTCCGGTGTACCCTGGGGCCATTTACCGGCATTGATGCGTCCGGCATGCAGGAAACGGTAAGGGCCGGTAACCTTGTCACTGACGGCCACTCCGCTCTGGGCTCCGGTGTAACCGGCTCCTTTGGGTTCGAGGTGAAACCACATGACGTACTTGCCGGTCCGGGCATTATGAATCACCTTGGGGCGTTCCAGGATACATCCTTTTTCGATCGGACTTCCGCTGCCTTCCGGTGCTACGGCCAGAGCGATACCTTCGTCTTTCCAGTTGTAGAGATCGGTTGAGGAGTAGCAATGCACTCCGACATTGGCCACGTTGCCTCCTTCTCCTTCGGTCTTGTGCTCGCCAAACCAGTAGTAGCGTCCGTTGTCGTAAAGGATGCCTCCTCCGTGGGCGTTGATATGTACGTTGTTATTGTCCAGCCAGACCTGTCCGGGTGTGAAGGACTGGTAGCGTTCTTTTGTCTGGCAGGCGAGGAGACCTGCTGCCAGAAGTACTGCAAGAGATATTTGTTTCCACATAATCAGATGATGTTTAGAATGAAGGATGATGTTTGGTTTTATTGCAGCCGGGCATGAATGGTTTCCCCTTCCCGGATGGTATAAGACTTTCCGTCAATGTTTACGCGCAGTTTGCCGTTCCGGATGCGTTCAACCGTAATGTCGAACGTGCTGCCGAAAGCCCGTATGCGGCGGAGGGCAGCCTGATTCCACTCTTGGGGAAGACGGGGCGTCACGTCACAGCTTTTCAGTCCGGTGGGGCGGATGCCGAAGAGCCCTTCCGTAATGATGCGGCCGTAGAGAGCACTTTCGGCGGAAAGATGGCGCTGACCTCCTTCAGGCCATGCTTCGATGGCATAGGGAACATGTTCACCCAGCAGACGGACGGATGAGTAATGCTTCAGGTATTCGGTTGCTTTTTCTGTTTCGCCTACGGCATAGACACCGCGCAGGGCATACAGGGTGGAACGGTCCCAGAAAGTGCTGTCACCGGCCTGGGTAAGCAGACCGTTTTCAGTCCAGAGGCGCGGAGAGAACAGAGCCTGGATGGTTCCTTCTTTCCGTTCGCTGATACCCACGGTCAGCGGAATGCAGATCCAGGAGCGCAGGATATCGTTGCCTTCGTAATAGTGGTAAGTGTCATAGCCTTCCACGGTTCCTCCGAAATATTTTTCAATGGATTTGCGCAAGTCGGCAGCCTGTTGCCGGTAGGTGGCTGCTGTCTTTTTGTCTTTTCCCAGATCCTTTGCCAGAAAGGCAGCAGAAATCAGGGCATCATAGTAGAGTGAAGAGGTACAGAGGTTGGCTTTTCCGGCTGGGAAACGTCCTTCCAGTTCGTCTGCGTCAGAGGTTACGACACCTTCCGGCGTCAGCTTGCGGTGACAGTATTCCAGACACCACTGGATGAGCGGCCAGAGGGTTTCTGCCTGCTGCCGGTCTCCTCCGGCCAGTGCAAATCGGGAGGCTCCGTAGGCAATCATGGCTGCATCTCCGCGGTCGCCTGCGCCGTTCCAGATGTCCAGTCCTTCAGCAATGATGGAACTGGGAATGGGCTTCCACTCATCGTTCATAAAGCGGGCAAAATGTCTGAAAGAATTAAGAGCGGAGGCATTGCCGTAAGCATAGCCTGTGAAGGGGAAATAGGGGTTGATGTATTCTGCCTGGTCATTGGCCCAGATGGCGGCATAGTATGATTCGCCTCCAGGTCCGTGCATCGGTCCGCCCTTGGTTTCGTAGATGCTTTCGCAGGCCCGGATCTTGGAGAAGGCAAACATGCGGTTGATGACAGGATCGGGAGTCTCCAGAATCAGATTGTCTGCCAGTTGCTTCAGGAAATCCATCCGTTTGGCCTTTTCTGTTTCCGGTTGCAGCCGGATGGAGGGTTCTCCTTCACGATGGGCGGACAGGGAAGCTGCAAAGTAAAGCGTATCGCCCGGCAGGACTGTGTGCGGGCCGCTTCCGTAGACTGTCCCTTCCATGATATAGGCTCCGGTAACTCCGTTTTCCGGATTGGTTTTCGAGCGTGTCTGTTCTTCGGGAATTTCCACCTGCAGGGAGTTTTTACCGGTATTGATCAGGCTATATTGTTCAATGAGAGCGGGCTGGTCGGTAGACGGGAAATATTCGCGGATCAGTTTCCATTGTCCGTAGTAGCCTTTGTCGAACCGGCTTTCCACGGTCAGTATGCCGTTGAGGCTGATGCTTTCCACTTTTTCTTCCGTAAGCGAACGGCTGTTCACGAAGACTGCATCCAGCGGATTCCAGGCAGAACGGCGCATCAGGCTGGCATGGGTATTGTTCGGCACGGTGCGCAGCAGCGGCCATACCATTCCTTTGTTCAAGGTAAAGTTGCCTTCGCGGTCTACACCGTAGCGCAATACGACAGAGACGGATTTACCGCTCATTTCAATGTGGTCGGAATGGGGAAGGTCGTTCCGGATGTTCCAGGTGATACTGCCGTCTTCCTGTGGCGACCAGCGCCGGGTGGACTGGGATGTTGCCGGCAGAGTGACCAGTGACAGTCCCAGAAAGGCATAGATAAGTCTTGCTTTCATGGCTTCTTCAGTATTTACATATAAGGTTCATAAAGTATGGCCCGATACCGTTTAATCGTCTGTATAATTGGGTCTTATTGTCCGCTCGATTCAGCTTCATCGTCTGTATGATCAGGCTTCATTGTCTGCTTGATTCCGGTGAATCTTCCGGTTCTTGAAAAATACGTCGGCCAGTTCCGGTCAGACAGAGGAGACATAAGTGTCTTTGCCTGTAGAACTGACCGACGTTCAGCGTATGAGATTATTTCAGTTTAAACGGTTCTTTTTTCACATAAGCCTTGAAGCCTTTGATGGCTGCCGGATTTCCTTCTTCCGAGCTGGGAAGACAGCGGAAACCGGTGATCTTGTGATTGTCTTTCAGGTCGATGATGATGGAATGCGGGAATTTAGTTCCGTAGTCCGTACACCAGGTTGTCGATTCCTGAAGGTCGTAGATCTTGTCGGCCGTGTTGTTTGACCATTGATAGCTTTCGCTGTCTGCATACGTGATACTCCATTTCTGGCGGGAGATGTCTTTGCCGTTTTCGTCGGTCAGATAGAGTTCGGCGATGGCAGCAAGATCCTTGCCGTCGTGTGCATTGAGGGCTTCCAGGCAGAAGTAGCGTCCCTCTACCGGACGGTTGAACTGTATGGTCTGCCATCCGCCTCCGGGTTTCAGTTCTCCGGTAGCAACGGGTGTTTCTCCCTTCAGGTTGAGGGTTTCACCTTCCTTGCGGTGAGTGACAGGTTCTTCGTTGTGGAGAACGTCCAGAATCGGCTGTTTCAGACCCGCAATTTGGGTTTCCTCCGGACCGAGCAGGTCGAGAACCACGATTTCGTTCTTGCCCTTCTTCAGCCAGCATCCCGGCATGAACAGAGTCTGCTGCGGACCGATCTTCCAGAATCGTCCCATTGCATGACCGTTCACCCATACCATTCCTTTTCCCCAGGTAGACATGTCAAGGAAGGTATCTCCGGTCTTGTCGAGTGTAAAGGTTGTGCGATAGTAGGCCGGACCGTCGAGCTTGCTTCCCTTGGCAAACTGCTTGTCGGCAGCAAACTTGGCATCGGTGGGGAAGCTATATACCTGCCATCCGGTGAGAGTCTGTGGTTCGCATCCTTCGTTCAGCAGCTGAACTTTGTCGGTGATACCTTTGCGGTCATGGATAGCGCGGTCGAAGTTGACGCGTCCCATGGCTTCTACCAGGATGTCCAGGCGGGTACCGGCTTTCACCTCAGGCAGCGACAGGATGTTTTCACCACGGCGGCGATCCAGGCGTCCCAGCAGCTGGCCGTTCAGATATACCTGTGCCCAGTCGTGTGGTTCATCTACCAGCAGAACGGTTCCTTCCTTGACATCAGCCGGAAGTGTCGTGCGGTAGAGGATGGTACCCCATCCCTGATCGAACTGTTCCATCGGCTGGATGGCTTCCGAAGTATGGGGCTTGGGCAGATTGTCAAACAGGGGAGCTACTTCGTTCAGTTGCATGGCAGGGATTTCAATGACCGGCATCGGTGCAGGTACATCCGGAATCACCTGTCCTGAATCAGCATACTGGACAAGCAGATCACGCAGCTGATAATATTTCGGAGTAGCCCATCCGGCTTCGCTGATAGGTGCGTCGTAGTCATAAGAGCTGCACATGGCCGAATAGGACGGACTGTTGGCTCCTCCCCAGTGGCCGAAGGTTGTTCCTCCGTGAGTCATGTAGAGTGAGAAGGAAATGTTGCGGTCCATCATGTCCTTGATACCTTTGACCATCACGTCAGCCGGGCGGGTTTCGTGCTTGCGTCCCCAGTGGTCAAACCATCCGCTCCAGTATTCGCTGCACATGAGCGGAGTTTCAGGCCGGGCTTCCCGAAGAGCCTTGAACTGCTGGTCGATATCTGCTCCCGTACCGAAGTTGATGGTCCAGAGCAGATCGTCGAGGCCATTGCGCTGGAAGGTAGATGCCCAGTCACACTGGAACAGGGGCACATCGGTGAATCCGGCTCCGCGTACGATGTCACGGATGGAAGCGATGTATTCCTTGTCTTCGGCATAAGCTCCGTATTCGTTTTCCACCTGCACCATGATGATGTTTCCTCCGCGGGGAGCCTGCAGGTCAGCCAGTTGCTTGCCCAGTTCGTTCATGAAGATCTTGGTACGTTCCAGGAAATACGGGTCGCTGGTACGCAGGGCAATATCTTTCTTCTTGAGCAGCCACCAGGGCAGTCCGCCCATTTCCCATTCCGAGCAGACATACGGACCGGGGCGCAGCATGATATACATGCCGTGTTTCTGGGCCAGGCGGCAGAAGCGGGCCACGTCATTCTGTCCTTCGAAGTCGAATTCACCCGGACGCTGTTCATGGATGTTCCAGAAGGCATAGATACAGATGGTGTTCATCCCCAGCGCCTTGCACATCTCGATGCGGTGTTCCCAGTATTCAGCCGGGATACGGGTGTAGTGGATTTCTGCCGCTTTGATCAGGAAAGGTTTTCCGTTGAGCAGGAACTCCTTGTTTCCGATTTCAAAGGTTTGCGGTTCTCCTTTAGGGGAAGTGCAGCCGGTCAGCATGGCAACGGCCAGTGCAGCAGCACTTACAGCACAGGATTTCAATAAATGATTCATAAAATGTTATTAAATTTTGGGGTTAGATTATGTTGTATATTTGATTTCAAATGTATAGTCCTTTCTTGTTCCGGATAGCAATAGATAACCTTCATACAGTCAGCGTTTAAACGCAAGCAAAATTATAAACCAGATATAAATTAAGCAAGTAAAACCAGTTAAAAAATTTTTTGTCAGATTATAGACCGGTTAATAAATTTGTACGTCCTCTTTCCGCTGTTTCCGAAGTTGGATGACTGAATGGATTATCCTGCTGGTAAAAAACGAAATATTCGTTGAATAGTCCATGCTAGGGGTAATTTAATCCATTTTTGTTAAAGCTGTCAACCGCTATCTTCGCCAGTTGTTGAAAACTGTTCCGACGGGGTCGGATGTGATATCTTTGAAAATAGAAAAAACTTAACATATTAAAGTCTTACTTAAATAAAAACATAAACTATGAAACCAGAAAAACATGATTGTTCAAGAAGAGATTTTCTCAAACATAGCCTGTTGGGAGCTGTGGCGCTCGGCGTCGCTTCTTTTCCGGGTGAACCGCTGACAGGAGCAATCCGGAACATAGAGGGCCGTAGAAAGAAAACTGCCCGGCGGGTTGTCCTGCTTTCGCTGGATGGAATCTGTGTAGAAGGATTCCGGAAGGCACGGACTCCTCATCTGGATAATCTGCTTGCACAGGGCGTTCTTTCACTGAAAACACGGGTGGTCATGCCGTCGGTCACTTTGCCTAACTGGACGAGCCATCTCACCGGAAGCGGTCCGGAACTGCACGGGGTCGTTGATAACAGCTGGACGATTGACAAATTCAAGCTTCCTGCTATAGAAACAGATAGCGACGGATATTATCCTTCTGTTTTCAAAGTGCTGAAGGATAAGAAGGAAGGCATAAAGACGGCCTTTTATTACAATTGGCCGAACCTGATCTATCCTTATAACCAGAAATATCTGGACGATATCTGTTTCCTGGAAAACGATGCCTATGCTCCTTATTATGAGAGGGCTTTCTCGTTCATTAAGACACACCGGGACGAACCGACTCTGGTTTTCCTCTATACGGTTCACACTGACCATGCCGGCCATAACCACAAGTGGATGTCTCCGGAATACATTCGGTCTATCGAAGAAGCCGATGAAGAAATCGGCCGCCTGCTTGATAAACTGAAGGCAGAAGATCTGTTTGATGATACACATTTCCTCTTCCTGACAGATCATGGAGGCATCAACTATGGTCACGGCGGAGTGAGCGTGGAAGAGATGATTGTTCCCTGGGGAATAACCGGTCCCGGCATTGCTGAAGGAAAGATGATGGAAGAACCCAACAATACAGTCAATACAGCAGCGGTAATCCTGCAGCTTTTCGGGGTAGAAAAACCCTTAAGCTGGACAGGAGAAGTTCCGGAATCGATATTCGGCTGATACTGTCATCCGTAGGCTGAAGTTTTTTTATTTCAACTTCAGCTTACGGGTGGCAGTCTGCTGGCCACAGGTTGCTTTCAGGGTGAGTGTGGAGGTATTTACGTTAAAAGCCTGGTTAAGTTAGTCCTTCTTTAGAAAAGATAAAGGCATTAAAATCAGTTCAACTGTACCTTTTCCAGCTGGTAATGCATGCGTTTGAGCTGCATGGCTGCTCCGATGCGGTACATCACCTTGCAGGCGCGTGCGAAGATGTGATAGGCCATTGCACTCTGGGGTTCTATCTGTTCGTGGCGGATGGCAGCAACCGTATGTTCGGCACAGCGGCGGATGGAATTTTCCAGCATGGCTGCTTCCTGACTGTCGAGCGGAAATCCCAGCAGATCTTTTACGATGTGTTCGTCCATATCGTCGAATCCCTGTTCTCCGTAGAAGAGCTGGTAGGGAGCCTTGGAAACCGCGGCCCAGTCTGCATCCCATCCCCAGGCCACTCCGGTTCCCAGATAGGCTGCCCAGGCTACGGATACGATGGGATAGTCACGTACCTGTTCTACGGCATCGGCCAGATATTGGGGACCCAGCACGTTCCAGTGTCCGTCAATGTCTTCCGATGCAATGAGGACACCGTCGAGCTGCTGATAAGAAGTACAAAGTCGCAGCAGATCGTCCTGAAGTTTTATTTCGAAGCGGTCGTAGTATTCTTTTTCCATTTCATTCATAATTTTCCTGTTTTTGAGGGTTGTTTGAATCAATTTGGGCGTAAAGATACGTCTTTCCTGTCAATTATTTCTCTTTTTTGTTTGGGCAGATCAAAGGATCTTTTTTTCTCACGGCTGAATTTATCGCAGAATCGGGCAGGAGAGTTGGCAAAATAATCGTAAATTCGCACGGGAAATTTAAATTTAATCTTTAACCATTACCTTAATAATTAGAATGAAACGCAGGCATTATTTTCATTTCTTTCTGGGAGGCATTGCAGCCTCGGCAGCGTTGCTTGCAGCCTGTTCCGGCAGTAACGGACAGGTGACGGGCCGCTCGGACTATTATACAAGGGGAATCGGACAGTATCCGGGCAGTCCGCAGGAGGACTTTTCGCCCGAACTGGTGAAGGACGATACTTACCGCAACATCGCTCTGATGCGTGCGGCTTATCAGTCGTCTGCTTACGACTATAACCTGACTGCCCAGCTGGTTACCGACGGGATTGTACATAACGGAGTTCCTCAGTATCTGAGACTGCTGACTCCTGACGGCGAGAAGCCGAAACGGGAGCGGGAGTGGATGATTGATGAAGGTCCTTATTCACGGAATGTGGCAACCGGTGAAGATACTTATTTCCAGTTTGATCTGGAGAATTACAGGAAAAAGGCAGACCGGGTTTATCTGAAAGGGACAGTGACCTATTATGCAGAAAAAGCCGGCAAGGGCTATGAACTGATCTGTCAGGGATCGGACGACGGGGCCAGCTGGACTGAGTTGGGAAAGATCGCCGGAAAAGGACTGCCCGGCGAAGCTGCGAAATATAACATGCATTCTGATCCGAACAAGCAGGATGAAAAGGGAACACTTCCGGTGCGTATCATCGAACTGGAGATTCCCATGAAGCAAAGCGGAGAGTACAGTCATTACCGTGTTGTCATGCGGATGGCGGGAGCTGCCTACTGGACGATCCACGACATGAATTTCTTCAATGGCGGGGAATATGTCGAACTGAAACCGTCTTCCTGTTTCAACAGCATCTGGATGAGTGCGGGCGATGCACAGGAATGGATCTACGTGGATCTCGGCACTAAGTCCGATTTCGACAAGGTGATCCTGCACTGGGTGAACAAGGCCGTTCAGGGAAAGATCCAGACCTCGGATGATGCACGCAGCTGGAAGGATGCCGCTCCGCTGCCGGGTGGAGACAGTCCTACGGATGAAATAGCTGTCAAAGGAAAAGCCCGCTATGTGCGTGTACTCATGGAACGTCCGAAGGAGAAAGGTTCATATATGCTCAGTGAAATCGAAGTGATGGGTAAGGGTGGACTGACAGCCCGTGCCGTTCCGCAACCGGCTGCCGAAGGCAACAGCATCCGTCTGTCGGGCGGCAACTGGAAAGTCCAGCGTGCTTCGGAAGTGAAGGGCAATGGAGAAGAAATCGCTTCTGCTGGTTTCCAGACCGACGGATGGATTCCGGCTACGGTGCCGGGAACCGTGCTGAGCAGCTACAAGAACATCGGTGCCCTGCCTGATCCGAACTATTCGGCCAACCAGCTGAATGTATCAGAGTCATTCTTCAATTCCAATTTCTGGTACCGTAACGAGTTTACGGTTCCCGAAGGTTTCATCAAAGACCGGGTGTTCCTGAACTTTGACGGAATCAACTGGAAGGCTCATGTCTATCTGAACGGCCGGAAAGCAGGCGACATCGAAGGCGCGTTCATCCGCGGCAAACTGGATGTGACGGAGCTGATTGTTCCCGGAAAGAATGCTCTTTCGGTAGAGATCGTGAAGAACAGCCACCTGGGAGCTGTCAAGGAAAAGAACAAGCAGAGCACAGACTTCAACGGAGGAATCCTGGGAGCGGACAATCCTACTTTCCATGCAACGATCGGCTGGGACTGGATTCCTACGGTCCGCGGCAGAAATATCGGTATCTGGAACGATGTGAAGCTTGTGAGCACCGGTAACGTAACCGTCAGTGATCCGCTGGTAGAGAGTGTATTCCCTCTGCCGGACACTACTTCCGTGCGCCTTACCGCTCATGCTTTCGTGAAGAACCATAGCGACAAGGAAGTTCAGGGTGTGCTGGAAGGAAGTATCGGTACTCTCCGTTTTGCCCAGGAGGTTACTCTGAAAGCCGGCGAAGAGAAAGAGATCCTTTTCACTCCGGAACGCTTCGGACAGCTGAATATGGAACATCCGCGTCTGTGGTGGCCCAACGGATATGGTGAGCCTTACCTCTATGATGCTGCTTTCACGTTCAAGACCAACGGAAAACTTTCTGACAGCCTTTCTTACAAGACCGGTATCCGCCAGATGACCTTTAATGAGGACAAGGGTATTCTGAATATGTATATCAACGGACGGCGATTCGTCGGACGCGGCGGCAACTGGGGATTCAGTGAGTCGAACCTGAACTACCGCGGACGTGAATACGATGCAGCTGTCGCTTATCATGCCGATATGAACATGAACATCCTGCGCAACTGGGTGGGCATGATCGGCGATGAAGAACTCTATGAGGCTTGCGATCGTCACGGTATCATGATCTGGCAGGACTTCTGGCTGGCCAATCCTGCTGACGGGCCCGATCCTTATTATCCTGACCTGTTCATCACCAATGCCGAGGATTACGTACGCCGCATCCGCAGCCATGCTTCCATCGGTATCTATTGCGGACGGAACGAAGGCTTCCCGCCGGAACGCATCGACAAGGCCTTGCGGAGCATCGTGCGTGACGAACATCCGGGGCTGCACTACATCCCGAGTTCGGCCGATGAGGTTGTGAGCGGACACGGTCCTTACCGCATGCTTCCTGCCAAGACCTATTTTACACTTCCTGCCGGAAACGATAAGTTCCACAGTGAGCGCGGTATGCCGAACGTGATGACTTACGAAGGTTTCTGCCGGACTTATTCTGAAGAAGGCATCTGGCCTCAGTCGGATGAATGGGGTATGCATGACTACACTCTTCAGGGGGCACAGGGAGCAGCTTCGTTCAATGAAATCATAGCCGAAGGTTATGGCAAGCCGCAGAGTGCCCGGGAATTTACGGAGCTGGCCCAGTGGGTGAACTACGACGGTCACCGCAGTCTGTTTGAGTCGCGGAGCAAGAACCGCATGGGATTGCTGATGTGGATGAGTCATCCCTGCTGGCCTTCCATGGTATGGCAGACTTACGACTATTATCTGGAGCCGACGGCAGCCTACTTTGCCATCAAGAAAGCATCGGAACCCCTGCATATTCAGTGGAATCCGGCTACCGATGAAGTGGAAGTGGTGAACTACAGCGCCGGTACTCACAGTCATCTTACAGCCCGGGTACAGATTCTGAACATGGATGCCAGTGTAGCCTGGGAGAAAGAAACGACCGTGGACAGCCGTGAGGATACGACAGAGAAGTGCATCAAGCTGGAATTCCCCGAAACGCTTTCGGAAGTTTATTTCATCAAGCTGTGGCTGCTGGAGGACGGAAAGATCCTGTCCGACAATTTCTATCACGCCAGTCGGAAAGGAATCAATTATCAGGCTCTGAAGCAACTGCCTGAAGTGACACTCGACTGTCAGGCAAAGATGGCTCAGGATAAAGAAGGCAACTGGACAGCGACAGTCACTCTGACCAATCCCACATCCACACCTGCACTGATGACCCGCATCAATGTGGTTGGTGACAAGGATGGTGACCAGTTTCTGCCCATTCTCTATGAAGACAACTATTTTGCCCTGCTTCCCGGTGAGCAGAAAGAGGTATCTGTCCGTTGGAAAGATGTTGATACCCGGGGAAATTCTCCTGTGATCCGGATAACGGGATACAATGTAAAGGAACTGAGCAGACAATAATCATGTAACGGTTCTGACGTGTAGAAGAGGATACCTGCATCCGCAGGATCCTCTTCTATAATTTTTCTTATACCTTCTTGCGCTTTTTATACTGACTTATCTTAATCTGTTTATACATATGAAAAGTATATTTCAACTGATAACTCTTCTCTGCCTTTCTGTTATGGCAAGTATGATGGAATCTTGTTCCACAAAAAATGAAAAGATTGTTTTGGCATATGTCACATCGCATGGGGCAACTCTTCCGGACCCTGATCTTGTGACACACATAAACTATGCATTCGCTCATGTAGATTCTACATTCAGCAAACTCAAGATAGATAATGAAGGACGTCTGTCTGAAATTACGGCTCTCAAGCAAAAAGCTCCCCATCTGAAGGTGTTGCTTTCCGTTGGCGGATGGGAAAGTGGCAGATTCAGTGAAATGGCTGCAAACGAACAATACCGCCTGTCGTTTGCCAACGATTGCCGGCGGGCAATCGAACAGTTTCAGATGGATGGTATTGACATCGACTGGGAATATCCTACCAGCAGTGCGGCAGGAATATCATCTTCTCCTGACGATACCCAAAATTACACGTTGCTGATGAGAGACCTGCGAAAGGCAATCGGTCCGGACAAACTCCTGACACTGGCTTCCGTATATAACGGCAATTACATAGACTTCAAAGCCATCGATCCTTATATAGATTTTGTCAATGTTATGGTATACGATATTAACCGTCCCCCTTATCATCATGCGGCTCTTTACCGTTCGCCACTGGTAGGAGACGGATGCGGTGAAGAGGCTGTTGAGGCTCATATACAGAAAGGAGTTCCAGTAGAAAAACTGGTATTGGGTATTCCTTTCTACGGGCATGCGGCTGCTCCATTGTCTGATTTTATCAGTTACGATGCAATCATGGCGCAGCAAGACTACAAAACCTGCTGGGACTCGATTGCAAAAGTCCCTTACCTTGCTGATAAAGATGGAAAGTTGGTTTGTTCGTATGAGAATCCATCTTCCATTACAGCCAAATGTGCTTTTGTCAAGCAGAAAGGGCTGAAAGGCATTATGTATTGGGAATACAATTCTGATGGAAAAGAAGGGAGCCTCCGGAAAGCAGCCTATGAAGGAATGCAGGAATAATATGTTGGTAGTCAAGGAGCTTCTATGATTTTTTGTAGAAACGACTGGTTTGATTTCATGAGATTCGAAACGTGTAAGATTTCGTCTCTTTCATACGGCTTTTGAATTCTCTTTGCGTTTTTTTTTTTTTTTACATACACGGCATTGGATATCAGCCTGTTTATGAGTAAATTTGAACATTTCTTAAAAGGAAGTATTATGAAGACTAAGTTGTATTTCTTGACACCCTTGTTGCTGTTTGCATTCAGTGCCTGCAACTCTGATGATCCGTCTTCTTCCGAAACGGATGTTCCCGCAGCCAAAGAACGGCAGGATATTCCTCTAACGCGTTCAGAAACCCAGTTGGCTGATCATACACTGGACTTCTCGCTGGCTTTGCTCAGACAGGCCAGTCTGCAGGAGGCAGGAAAAAATATGCTGGTGTCTCCTCTCGGCACGGCTGCCTTGCTCAACCTGATGGCTAACGGAGCTGAGAGTCATACGGCTGATGAACTGTATGCGGTTTTGAGTCCTTCCGGTGTCAGTGCCGGTGAATTGAATGATTTCTTTTCGAAACTCAATACCTGGCTTCCGGAACTGGATAACACAACCTCACTGGCACAGGCTTATTCTCTGTGGATGGACGATCAGTTCACCGTTCATTCCGGTTATACGGATGTGGCTCAGTCGGTATTGGGAGCAGATGTCAGACAACTGGATTTTCAGAATACCCAAAGTCAGCAGCAGCTTTACGACTGGTGCAGCGAAAAGACAGAAGGATGTATTCGGGAGATTGATTGTCCGTTGGCGGATGCGCAGCTGGTGATGCTTCATGCACTTTATTTCAAAGGAGCATGGACTGATAAATTTGATCCTGCACAGACTCGGACAGAGACTTTCCGGGGGAGTCTCAGGGAAGTTGCCGTGCCGATGATGCATGACAGACAGAGAGCCGGTTATGCCGCAACTGAATCATTTACGGCTGTCAGTCTTCCTTATGGTAACGAAGCATATTCCATGTTGCTGGTTCTTCCGGCTGCCGGAACAGATATGGCGCAGGCCGGCCGGGCATTGGCCGACGGAGCCTGGAAAGAACTGACGTCCCGGCTTTATGGGGCTCAGGTGGATCTGAAACTGCCGAAGTTTGAACTGGCTTATGATACCTCACTTATTGAAATGCTTCAGGAAATGGGGATTCACGATGCATTCAGTGGAGAGGCTGATTTCAGTGGACTGACACCCGATCCGTTGTATTTCAATGTTTTCAAGCAGCAGTCTGTTCTCAGGGTAGACGAACGGGGAACGGAAGCTGCTTCCGTCACCTGGGCAGGGCTTGACACTTCTTTGCCTGAAGGAGGTGAGGAACCTGTGGCAGCTGTCACTTTTGACCGGCCGTTCTATTTCTTCATCCAGGAAAAGAGTACCGGACTGATGCTTTTCATGGGTAAAGTGGAAGAATTGAATCCGGAATAAACTCATTTCTATACTGATTTCACCGGCTTGATGTAAATCATGAAAACTGAATAAAAATAATATTTTCTGTTTGTACGGAATGTATAATATGTTGGAAAACATATAAATTTGCCCCGCTAAACCAAACTAAACTAAAGATGTTGGAATACAAAACTGTAAAGTATCATATCCCTCAGCAGGGAATATACTTGTATGCTCGTACAAACGAAGGAAAGACGGAAATGATCGTTTTGAACAGTACTGACCAGGAACAGACATTGCCAAGCGAACATTACAATGCCTTGACAAATGGACGGAAAACCGGTACGGAAATTGCCAGCGGCAAGCAAGTGGATTTCACACGTAATTTGGTTTTACCGGCTCGCCAGTCACTGGTCATCGAATTTTAAGAGTCTCCCTCCAAAAGGAGACTGAGTGGACAGAATATTTGGAAAAGGCTGTTCCCGACTGCCGCAGGGCAGGGGAACAGCCTTTCTGTTTGTTACACTTACTGGTGGTCAGTAGTTAATTGATTGATTTCTGCTTTTGTCAGTCCGGTAGCCTTTGCTATTTGTTCCGGAGACAATCCCAGTGATTTCAGGTTTCGTGCAATAGCGGCCTTTTCTTCAGCACGTCCTTCTGCCAGACCTTCAGCTCTGCCTTCAGCACGCCCCTCTGCTCTGCCTTCTGCGCGTCCCTCTGCTCTGCCTTCAGCACGCCCTTCAGCACGTTCCGTCATGATGTTGTCACGCAGAATCACGATATTGTCCAGATGCTTATAGTATGCTTTCAGTTCTTCCCGGCTCATACGGTCCAGTTTCAGCTGCTCTTTCACCGTATCCAGTCCCGGAGCTGTGGCATGTTCCGGAACATTGCCTGTGTTCAGATAGTAAATCCATTCTTCCAGCGGTGTCCTGGCTACCCGGTTAAAGTCATTTACTTTCAGAATGTAATATTCCGGATAGAGCTGACTGACCTTGTCCACCTTGAATGTCTGTTTCTGGAATGGACTGAGTTCCAGTATGTCTCCTTCGTGAATGCCTATGAATTCTGTCTTCCCGTGATATACGAAATCTTTGCCGTGTCCCAGGGAGAAATATACAATATTCACGCTGTATACTTTACGCACCTTCTCATATCCTTCACCCCGGTTGATGTATTCCGTTACCAGTTTGGACGCACCGAACAGCATGCGTTGGAAGTACGCATACTCGTTGTTGTTTTGAACCTCGATGAGTACCAGCTCTCCTTGTGAATTTTCGGCCAGCATGTCCACGCGGTTATATTTGTCGAATTCATCCTCCTGATTGCTTTCGCTTTCCAACAATTTGTGGATGGTTACTTTTTCCTCCAGCAGGGTGGTAAGCAGTCCTTCCAATACCGCATAATTGGCCTTGTTGCGCAACAGGCGCTTCATGGCCCAGTCAAAACGAATATAATTTTCCATAAGGCAATGCGTTGTTAATTGTTGTTCTTACAAAGGAAATGAATAATTTGGTTTTTACCAAGAAAATGAATGTTTTAGTTTTTCTTGTTATTTCGATGCGGCAGGATCACGGTAGCCTTTAAAGTATTTGCGGAAGAAAATCCACTGATAATCGATCGAATTGTTCCAGTAGTTTATGTTATGGGCACCCGGACGTATGATAAAATCGTGACGGATACCTCGCCTGAGGAGTTCCTGATGGAATTTCCGGTTGACTTCCAGAAAGAAATCTTCCGTTCCGCAGTCGATGATCAGGGAGAGCTCTCCATCCTGGATGCGGTCCAGCTGGGTCATGACCGTGTGGGCATCCCAGCGGCTCTGGTTTTCTGCTTCCTTACCCAGGTGGTTGCTCATTCCCCAGCTTTGGGGGAACGGACGGATGTCTACACCGCCGCTGGTACTTCCGGCTGCTCCGAACAGATCTTTGTGACGGAAGGATAGCCACAAACTTCCGTGTCCGCCCATGCTGAGTCCGGTGATGGCCCGTCCCTTGCGGTCTTTGATGGTGGGATAGCGGGAGTCGATCCAGGCGGTCAGTTCCCTGGCTACAAAGGTTTCAAACTGGCTTTCCGGACGTAGCGGACTGTCCCAGTACCAGCTTGCTTCTCCGTCGGGACATACTACGATAATACCGTCGCGGTCGGCCATCTGGGGAAGCTCCGGTTTGATGGTCGGCCATGTGAATGCATTGCCTCCGTGTCCGTGCAGCAGATAGAGGGTAGGACAGGAGTTTCCGGCCAGTGCCTGTTCGGGCACGATGACCACTACCGGAATGTTCCGTTTCATTTTGGGACTCGCAACGGAGAGGGTGTCCACCCGTGCAGCCTGGGCACAAAGGGCCGTCAGCAAGAGGACGGCAAGGCATAATCCGAGTTTTTTCATCGTCGTTAAAAGGTTGGTTTATGAGTTCGAATTTTAGGCTTTGTTTTTTGCAAAGGTAAGACGTTTTTCACTTTTTCAGGTGCGGATAAGGGCATTTTGTGGTAAAAAACGTACCTTTGGGGCATGAGAATACGATTGGAAGAAAACAAAGGAATCCCCGCATCCCTGCTGTGGATGCTGGCGATCATTTCCGGGGTGGCAGTTGCCAACCTCTACTACAACCAGCCCCTGCTGAACCGCATGGGCGAAGATTTGCACGTATCCGAGTTTACGGCTAACCTCATTCCGATGGTTACGCAGATCGGTTACGCGCTGGGACTGCTGTTCATCATTCCGCTGGGTGACCTCTACAAGCGGAGGAACATCATTGTGATTAACTTTTCACTGCTGGCCTGCTCCATGCTGGCTGTGGCTGTGGCGCCCGATATCCGTTGCATACTGGCGGCTTCGCTGGTGACGGGTGTCTGTTCCGTCATGCCGCAGATCTTCATACCGATGGTTTCGCAGTTCTCGCTGCCGCAGAACAAGGCCCGTAACGTCGGGATGCTGGTGAGCGGACTGCTGGCCGGTATTCTGGGATCTCGTGTGATCAGCGGAATTGTCGGCGAATACTGGGGCTGGCGCACCATGTATTACATTGCTGCCCTGATGATGCTGGTCTGCATCTTTGTGGTGTTGCGCATCCTGCCTGACATGCCTTCCAATTTCCGGGGGACGTATCGCGGCCTGATGAAGTCTCTACTGGATCTGTTCCGCAGCCAGCCTACGATCCGCATGGTGTCGGCACGTTCCGGACTCTGTTTCGGCAGTTTCCTGGCGCTCTGGGCCTGTCTGGCCTTCAAACTGAGCGGACCTCCCTTTTATGCCGGCAACAACGTGATCGGTATGCTGGGACTCTGCGGAGTGGCCGGGGCACTGACTGCTTCCTTTGTGGGAGCCTCCGTCCGCCGGCTGGGAGTCCGTCCCCTGAATTTCATCGGCTGCGGACTGATGATTGCGGCATGGGCCGTGATGTATATCTTTCAGGATACGTATACCGGATTCATTGCCGGTATCATCCTCATTGACATCGGTATGCAGTGCGTACAGATCAGTAACCAGACCTGTGCCCTGTCGATGGCTCCCCAGGCATCCAGCCGGGTGAACACCATCTTTATGACCACCTACTTTGTGGGCGGTGCTGCGGGCATTTTCCTGGCAGGTACATGCTGGCATGCCTTCGGCTGGGCCGGAGTGGCAGGAGCCGGAGTCTGTCTGACGGCCTGTTCCCTGCTCATCACGTGTCTGGCCAGACACTGATCCGGGACAGCCTTTATGATCCGTAACCTCATGATCCGTAACCTCAAATTCTTTAAAATATCGCATGAAAAAATCAATCCTTTACCCCAAAGAATGGCTGGCCATCCATCCCTATACGGCTGTCCGTCCTTCGGATGCGTATTATGTGACACTGGCCAACGAACTGCTGGCGGCCTGTACACTGACGGAGCTGCCCGAACCTTTCCGGCGCAAGCTGTGTCTGTATGTGGCAGCCTATGTGGAAGATGTCGTTTCCGGACTCGGACTGTGGAGATGTTTCACGAAGGAACATACTGCGCTTTACGGGAAGCCGCTTCCGTTCCGGAAGGTGTCGGCCGACTGGCTCTCTGATGAGGTGAACGAGGAAGACGTGGCGTTCCTCATCTGGAACACCTGGCAGAAAGCCACTTTCAGCCACGGCTTTGTCAGTCCCCTGCATCCGGACATTACCCGTCAGGCAGCCGCTTTCCGTCCGCTGGTGGAGCGGGCCTACGAGGAAGCTCCCGAGAATGAGGCACTGGCCGGATTCTGGGATACCTTTGCCACGAAAGAAGAGGCTGATCGCAAGCTGACCTGGCTTTTCGGACATACTTATCTGACGGAGCCGTCGATGCAGCCTTATATCGCCCATGTTGCTCCGCGCGACCGTTTCATCGTACCGACCGGACCGCTGGCGCTCTTTCTGCACGAATGGACAGACCGCCTGGCTGCAGATCCTTCACGCTGGAAGGAAGTGGAAGGACTTTATACTTCCGAACCGGAAGTACCCGAACGGGTGAAGGAACAGAACCGCCGCAACTACGAACTCTTTACGGCGCATATACAGGGGCGGGAAGTGGCTTATCTGCCGGACTATGAGGCTCTGCGCGGTTTTCTGACCGGAGTGCTCCAATGGCCTGATGACGACAATCACACCCTGCCTCAGTTCCGTGCCCACCGCGACTTTGTCCTGCTGGTGAATCGGGAGAAGGGTATTCTGCTGGCCAAGGACGTGGCTGCCTGCATTGCCGACCCGGACAATCCGCTGTATCGTCCGGAAGAAGCGCGCAGGAAGGCTTTCCGCCTGCTCACCGAGGAAATGCTGTGTCCGCCCGACCTGTTGCACCGCTGCATTGCCAACGGCTGGTTGCCTGATGCTTCCCTGTCCGGCGAAGCGGACAGCTGGGTACAGGAGAATGCGGATTTCATTGCCCGCCACACCCTGCTGTACTACTACCGGGGAGACTGATCCGGAAATTATCCGTAACAGTCTCCGGATATCCCGGAAAAATCGTATCTTTACCCAGACTTTAATTTAAAAACCTATAACAACTTATGAAACAACGTTTATTTGTCATTCTGACTTGCCTCGTATTCCTGGCGGTACAGGGCCTGCAGGCACAGGTGCGCTTCGACAAGAAGAAGCTCTACAATGTCTGCTCAGTCAAGTATCCGGGAAAGGCCTGGAGCTATTCAGGTTCGGCCCCGAATGTGAAACTGGCCGCAGTGAGTGAATCGGACAAACAGCAGCAGTGGAGCATCACGGATCTTTCCGGCAGCTTCCGGCTGATTAATCCTTTTGAGAACCGGGCCGTACGGGCTGCCGACAATGCCCTGGCACAGGTGGCTGAAGTGAACGGATCTGACGAAATGCAGCTGTGGCTCATCAAGCCTGTCGGCGAGTATGTGCAGCTGATTCCTTCAAACAAGGCGCAGTGGGTAGCTTCCTGCCGCGAAGACGGAACCATTGCCCTGGTGGATGTAGCCAAGGCCGGTACGTCGAAGGAAACCCTTTTCCGCATCACGGCAAGCAAGGTGGCTGCTCCCGCTTCTGCTTCCGGTGCTGCACGCGAGAAGGTGTACTGGGAAGACGAAACCCGTTTCGAGGAAAACAAGGAAAAGGGCCATGCCACCTATATTCCTTATTTCAGCGAACAGGAAATGCTGGCCGACAAGGAGTTTTACGCCACTCCGTGGGTGTACAACCAGAGCAAGGCCATGATGCTGCTCAACGGCGACTGGTACTTCAACTTCGTGCCGCAGCCGTCTGAACGTCCGCTGGATTTCTATAAAGAAGACTATGATGTCAGCAGCTGGGCTACGATTCCTGTTCCCTCCAACTGGGAAATGCAGGGATATGACCGTCCCATCTACTGCAATGTGGAGTATCCGCACTCCAACACACCGCCCTATATCGATGCCCGCAAGGGATTCAATGACGGCGGAAAGAACTACGGCATCAATCCCGTGGGCTCTTACGTCCGCTATTTCAACCTGCCCGAAGGCTGGGATAAACAGCGCACTTTCATCCAGTTCAACGGTATCTACAGTGCCGCATTGGTTTACCTGAACGGAAAGTACGTGGGCTATACCCAGGGTTCCAACAACGTGGCTGAATTTGACCTGACTTCATATCTCCGTCCGGGACAGAACAAACTGGCCGTACAGGTGTTCCGCTGGAGCGACGGCTCTTACCTGGAATGTCAGGACATGTTCCGTATGAGCGGTATCTTCCGCGATGTTTATCTCTATAACACACCGCTGGTGAGCGTGCGCGATCATTACATTACTTCCCGTCTGGATGCTTCGGCTGATTACCGTCAGGGAGAAATGCAGGTGGAACTGACGCTCGACAACCGGGGACGTCTGAAAGGCGAAAAGGAACTTGTTGTCCGTCTGTCGGATCCGTCGGGCAAGGTAGTGGCTGAAACCGAACAGACCGTGCGTTTCTCTGAACGTGAAACAACCTGCAAGGTTAAGACTGACTTCCGCGTGAAGAACCTCAGCCTGTGGACAGCAGAAACACCGAACCTCTATACGGTGAGCGTTATCCAGCGTGCTGGAGGCAAGGACGAAATGGCCTTCTCTACCAAATATGGTTTCCGCGACATCGAAGTACGCGGTCCGCTGGTATATATCAACGGCAAGCGCGTCTTCTTCAAGGGTGTGAACCGCCACGACAGCCATCCGCTCTACGGACGTGCCGTAACGGTGGAATCCATGCTGCAGGATGTGCTGCTGATGAAGCGCAATAACATCAATACCATCCGTACCTCACACTATCCCAACGCGTCGAAGATGTATGCCATGTTCGACTATTACGGACTCTATACCATGGATGAGGCCGATCTGGAAGACCATGCCAACCAGTCCATCAGTGACATGCCGTCATGGATTCCGGCCTTTGTGGACCGCATCGACCGCATGGTGCTGCGTGACCGCAACCATCCGAGTGTGATCTTCTGGAGTCTGGGCAATGAATGTGGAGGCGGTAACAACTTCCAGGCCTGCTACGATGCAGCCAAGCGCCTTGATCCCCGTCCCGTACACCACGAAAGCACCCGCGACGGCAAGGAATTCGGCGGTAACCGTTTCAGTGACCTCTACTCGAAGATGTATCCCAGCATGGGCTGGATGGATCAGTATGTCAATTCGTTCGACAAGCCGATGTTCATCTGCGAATATGCACATGCCATGGGTAATGCCATCGGTAACCTGACTGAATACTGGAACAGCATCGAAAGCAGTTCGTCTACCATCGGTGGTGCCATCTGGGACTGGGTAGACCAGGCCATCTATGAACCGGTTGAAATCAAGCAGGGCAACTATGCCGGACGTCTGCACACCGGATACGACTTCCCCGGCCCGCACCAGGGCAACTTCTGCTCCAACGGTATCATCCCCGCTACCCGCGAGGAAACTCCGAAGCTGAAGGAAGTGAAAGCCGTTTATCAGTATATCAAGTTCCGTCTGGAGAATAATGACAAGAACGGAAACGAAGTGACTGTCAGTCTGAAAAATACGTATAACTTTACTTCTCTGGCTGATTTCGACCTGCGCTGGGAAACCGTGAAAGACGGTTATGTAGTGGGAGCAGACAGCATGCAGCTGGCCGATGTAGCCCCCTATGATTCCGTTTCACTCACTTTGCCGCTGTCGGGAGCTGACCTGAAGAAAGCATCGAAGAACGGTGAAGAAGTGATGATCAACCTGACCGTGCGCCAGCGCAAGGCAACGGTATGGGCCGGAGCCGGTCATGAAGTAGCCCAGAAGCAGTTTGAACTGACCAGCCGTGCCGGACTGCCGGAACTGCGCATCAATGCCCGTGTACCCAAGCTGGCCGTGAAGAAAGAAGGTCAGAGCCTGACCGTCGGCAACGGATTTGTGGATGCAGCCTTTGACACCACAACCGGACGGATGACTGCCCTGCGCCTGAACGGACTGGATGTCATCTATGGCGGTGAAGGTTTCATCTTTGATAACCACCGCTGGATTGAAAACGACCGCTTCGAGAAGACCGAAAACGGACTGGAACCCACCGGTACCTGTGAGGCTGTGGAAGAAGCCAGCGGTAATGTGGTTGTGAAGACTGTCCGCAAGGGAAGTCTCTGCGACACCGAGATCACGTATGTGTTCTATCCGGGCGGCGTGATGGATATGGATGTGAAACTCACTCCGAAGACTGCCGACCTGCGTCGTACCGGTCTGGTATGCTCCGTCAATGCCGGTCTGAACAATGTGGACTATTATGCATACGGTCCGTGGGAAAACTACAACGACCGTCATGCAGGCTGCATGGTAGGACGCTACCGCACCACTGTGGAAGACATGGTTGTACCTTACGTGAAACCCCAGTCCATGGGTAACCGCGAAGGCTTGCGTGAACTGAAGCTGACCAACTGCCAGGGACGTGGTGTCAGCATCCAGACCGAAGGCGGTGTATCCTTCTCCGCCCTGCGCTATACGGATGCCGACCTGATGAAGGCCAACCACCTTTGGGAACTCCAGGAACGTCCGTGCATCATCCTTCACCTGGATGCACTGGTTCGCGGTCTGGGTAATGCCAGCTGTGGTCCGGAAACCATGCTGAAATACAAGATCCCGCAGATGCCGTTCAGCTACAAGCTGCGCTTCTCTGCCTGCGACTGATCTTGATGATTAAACCTGTAACGAGGCTGACTTTATTTACGGAAGTCAGCCTCGTTTTTATATATGCCTGTTCTTTCTGTCTGTTTGTCTTGTTTGCTGTTGCTGATTGTTTCCTGCCGTTGTTAATCTGTTGTCGAATAGAGATTTGTTATATTCAAGGATGCGGCTTGTATCAGAATAAGTAATGGAAATGCAATATGAATCATGTAGCTTCTTTATGAAAAAGTAACTGGACTGTAATACCATAGTCCTACTTTTGCAGCGTTAAAAAATCAAATATTTAATCTTTTTTATATAAAGATTCTGTTTGAGTTATTCTAAAATAAAAGTTACATGAAAATTAAACAATCTATTTTAACAGGGTTATGCCTGCTTTTTGTATGGACGGCACAGGCACAGACTCAAGTTATTGCTCACCGTGGCTTCTGGAAAACAGAAGGTTCTGCCCAGAACTCGATTACAGGCCTTCAGAAGGCCGCCGAAGCCGGAGTGTATGGTTCCGAATTTGATGTGCAGCTGACTGCTGACGGGGTAGTGGTAGTCAATCATGATGATGTTGTCGAAGGACTGGTGATCGGAGAGACCAGGTATGAAAAACTGAAAGATATCAAATTGAAAAACGGAGAACGTATTCCCTTGCTGGAAGAGTATCTGAAGACAGGTAAGCAGCTTCCTGAGATTCGTCTTGTACTGGAAATCAAACCTCATAAGACCCGATCTCAGGAAAATCAGATCGCCGCTGCCTGTGTCAGACTGGTAAAAAAATATGGAATGGAAAAGCAGGTGGAATATATTTCTTTCAGCATGAATATATGTGAACAGCTTGTCAGCCTGGCTCCGGATGCGGAAGTGGCTTATCTGAATGGAGACTGTGCTCCGAAGGATATCAAGGCTAAAGGACTGACAGGAATAGACTATAGTTATAAGGTGTTTTACAAGCATCCGGAATGGGTGAAAGAAGCCCAAAGTCTGGGATTGAAGGTAAATGTATGGACTGTGAACAAAACAGCTGATTTGCAGAAGATGATTGCTATGGGTGTGGATTTGCTGACAACTGACCAGGTGCTGGAAGCCAAAGAGATGGTAAGCGGTCGGGAAGCTCGATAACGGATGAGAGGTGAAATCTAATAAAGATAACATGAAAGGTAAATGGATTATTCTGGGCTTCATGCTGTATGGAGCCTGTGTACAGGCAAAAATCGTTGATTCTCAGTTTCGTTTTGCTGGGAAAGTGATAGATAAAAATGGTCGGGGAGTAGCCGGTGTCGTAGTGAACGACGGTATTAGTTTTACAACAACGGATGCACAGGGAACGTGGGCGTTGCATTCAGATACGACCAGAAGCAAGTTCGTTAGCATTTCTACTCCGGCAGGATATGTCTTGCCTCAGAATGACGGACTGGCCGATGGCTTTTATGTTCCGGTGCGTGTCCTGGCTTTGGCCGGTGGAAAACATGATTTTGTATTGGAGAAGCGGACTGAAACTGACGATCGTTTCCATTACATAGCCGTGTCTGATCCTCAGGTGCGCAATGAACGCGATTTCAAGCGCTGGTGCCAGGAAACGGTGCCCGATATGGTGGAAGTCATTGACTCGTTGAAGCAGTCGCATGAAGTTGTCGGAATGACACTGGGCGACCTGGTATGGGACAACATGCCTTTGTTTGATAATTACAAAGCTTCGCTGAAAAATACGGGAGCCACATTCTTCCAGTGTATCGGTAATCACGATTTTGACAGACAGTATCAGGGGCTTCACAATATGGAACTGGCTTCACCGGTATATGGTGAAATGGTCTACGAAAGTCATTTCGGTCCCACTGACTATTCTTTCAACATCGGCAAGGCACATATTGTCACGATGAAGAACATCAACTATGTAGGTGGAAAATCTTATCTGACCAGCCTGACCGGGCAGCAGCTGGATTGGCTGAAGAAGGATTTGAGCTATTTGCCTGAAGGCAGTCTGGTAATCCTGAACATGCATGCACCTTCATGGAACCGTATTTCTCCCGATGGCAACATCCGGAACGCCGCCCAGCTGAAGGAGGTTCTGAAAAACTATAATGTACATGTGTTCAGCGGACACACTCATTTCTTCCAGAACAATGAAGTTTCTCCTGTGCTGTATGAACACAACATCGGTGCGGCCTGTGGCGGCTGGTGGACGGGCTGGGTCAATCAGTGTGGTGCGCCCAACGGATATATGGTGGTGGATGTTGACGGAAATGATTTGAAGTGGCATTACAAGGGAACCCGCCGTGACTTTTCTTATCAGTTCCGCATCTATAACAAAGGAGAGTTCAAAAGCCAGAGCAGTTTTGTGGTTGCCAATGTCTGGGACTGGGACAGTGCCTGCAAAGTCGTGTGGTTTCAGGACGGAAAACCGATGGGAGAAATGGAACAGTTCGTTGATTCCGATGAAGAGCGTGCTTCGGAACTGAAGAACCGTGCCTCGGCAGAAAAGACAGGCCATCTGTTCCGTGCCATGCCTGCCGACGGAAGCAAGGAAATCCGGGTAGAATTTACCAATCGTTTCGGAGAGGTATATACGAAGAGTATTCGTCTCTGAGCCCGAATGAAATCAAGGCGATATGAATATAAACAATCCATAAATTAATAAAGTGATGAATATATTGAAATCTGTAGTTTTATTCCTGATACTCCTGTTGGCTGGAAGCAGTATGGTGCTTTCGGCACAGAACAGAAGCATATCGGGAAAAGTGTTCGATACAAATGAGGAGCCTCTTATCGGGGTGACAGTAACCATTGAGAACACTACCATTGGTGCGATAACTGATATTGACGGTGCCTTTACACTTCAAGTGCCCGAAGGGAAGGTAGTTCTGAATGTGTCGTATGTGGGTTTTGTCCCGCAGAAGGTGACGGTTGCTTCCGGACAGTCCAATGTGACCGTACGTCTGAGCGAAGATGCGGTCTTGCTGAACGAGGTAGTGGTTGTCGGTTATGGTAAACAGAAGAAGGTGAATCTGACCGGAGCTGTTGCTTCCGTAGGTGGTGAAGAACTGGAAAACCGTGTCACAAAATCGTTGAGCAGTATGTTGCAGGGTACAGTAGCCGGCTTGAATGTAACGACCTCTTCGGGTGTACCGGGCAGTTCCGCTTCCATCAATGTGCGCGGTATCACTTCCATCCATGAATCGGAACCGCTGGTACTGATTGACGGTGCCGTGGGAGATATCGACCGAGTCAATCCCAATGATGTGGAATCCATTTCCGTTATCAAGGATGCATCTGCCGCTGCCATTTACGGTGCACGTGCTGCATTCGGTGTGATTCTTGTGACAACCAAGTCGGGAGCTGCCAAAGACGGCAAGGCAACTGTACGTTACAGCGGCCGTTTCGGATGGCAGGCACCTACCACTTCCACTGATTATGAAACAACCGGTTACTGGTCAGTATATACCATCAACCAGTTCTGGCAAGCCAATTCGGGTACGCTTTATGTGGATTATACCGATCAGGATATGCAGGAACTGTGGAACCGTGTGAATGACAAGACTGAACATCCGGATCGTCCCTGGGTGGTGGAAGACGTGAGAAACGGACGTAACCAGTGGGTTTACTACGGAAACTATGACTGGTGGCATAGCCTGTATCGTGACAACCGTCCGATGCAGCAGCACAATGTGTCCATCAGCGGAGGCAAGGATGATGTAAAATATTTCGTTTCGGGATCCTACGACAAACAGACAGGTATCCTGCGTGAGAATCCGGATATATACCGGAAATACAATCTGCGTTCGAAAATCGATTTCCGTATCAATGAATGGCTGACCATGTCGAACAATACTTCGTTCTACAGCTCACAATACAGCTATCTGGGTGACGGTGACGTTGAAAATACACTGGCCTACAGTGCCCGTCATGCACTGGCTTGTTTCCCGCAGAAGAATCCTGACGGATCCTGGCTCTACAGTACACCTTATCTGAACTACAAGGTGGCCAACGGACGCCATATCCTTCTGGGTGAGAATTCACACCGCAATGTGGAACGCAGTACGGACTTCACCAATACCACCCGTCTGGTGTATGCTCCGATCAGGGAGCTGAGCTTCACCGGAGACTTTACTTATCGCCAGTACCAGTCGCGCAATACCAGCCGTTCAAACGTGATGTATTACCGAGAGTATCCGGATGGTGAACTGTTGTCGTATGCAACCGGAGCCGGAGCTAATCGTCTGGATGAGGCTGTCAATACGAACCAGTATTACTCTACCAACATTTTCGGAACCTACGATGACACCTTCAACCAGGCTCATCACCTGTCGGTTGTAGGCGGTATGAACTATGAAGCATGGAAGAACAAGAATATTTCGGCATACGGTGAAAACCTTGTTTCTACTGATCTCGACGACCTGGATCTGGTGGGACAGAATGCGGAAGGTGCTACGATCACCGGAGTAGGCGGAGGACAGAATGAATATGCCCTGCTGGGTATTTTCGGACGTATCAATTATGATTATAAGAGCCGTTACCTGTTTGAGGTGAGCGGACGTTATGACGGAACTTCCCGTTTCGCTTCAGGAAGCCGCTGGGGATTCTTCCCTTCAGCTTCGGCCGGATGGCGTATCTCCGAAGAATCTTTCTTCCAGCCTGTACGCCAGTGGATAGACAATCTGAAAGTCAGAGGATCTTTCGGTAGTCTGGGCAATCAGAACATCTCTTCTTATTATTCTTTTGCCCGCCTGATTTCCATCTCCAGTCTGGGATATACTTTCGGGGAAGGAAGTGTGCTGCCCAAGTATTCTTCACTGAGCGCACCCATCGCTTCGGGAATGACCTGGGAGACTGCACAGCAGTGGGACTTCGGATTCGACCTGACCATGCTGGGTAACCGTCTGAACCTGACGGTGGACGGTTATATCCGCGATACGAAGGACATGCTTACCGATGGTGTGGATCTGCCCGGAGTGTATGGTGCCGACCTGCCCGATATGAATGCAGCCGACTTGCGTACGAAAGGTTATGAAATCACCCTGAACTGGCGTGACCGCCTGACACTGGGAAACAAGCCTTTTGAATACAGTGTCGGACTTAACCTGAGTGGCTACAAGAGTGTGATTACGAAATACGACAACGAGAACAAGACATTTGCCAAAGATTATTATGAAGGAATGGAAATCGGTGAGATCTGGGGATATGTGACAGACGGACTGTTCCAGACCGACGAAGAGGCAAAGGCATACGCTGAAAAAGTCGACTTGAGTTATGTACTCAAGGGACAGACCGGCGGATGGCAGGCCGGCGACGTGAAATTCGTCGATCTCGACGGTGACGGCAAGGTAGGCATTGGAAGCAACAATGTCGACAACCCCGGCGACCGGAAGATCCTCGGCAATTCTCTGCCTTCCTTCTCTTACGGTATTTCAGCCAGTGCGCAGTGGAACGGTTTTGATGTTTCCGCCTTCTTCCAGGGAACAGGCAATCACTACTGGTATCCTGCCGGACAGTCAATGCCTTTCTGGGGCCCGTACTCTTATCCGTATCTGTCGTTCCTGCAGAAGGACTTCCTGGCCGATGTATGGACTGCTGAAAATACGGATGCCTATTTCCCCCGTGCGATGGCTTACTCTGCCAGCGGTGGGGTGCTGAGCAACGTGAACGACCGTTATTTGCAGAACCTGCGTTATCTGCGCTTCAAGAACCTGACAGTCGGCTATACACTCCCTCAGTCATGGACCGGAAAAGCCAGAATCGAATCTGTACGCATTTACTTTACCGGTGAAAACCTCTGTTACTGGTCGCCGCTGAAGAAACATTCCAGATATGTAGATCCCGAAGCGGCTATTGACAGAAGCGATGCATATAACAATGCTTATTATCCGTGGCAGAAATCATTCCTGTTCGGTATTGACGTTACTTTCTAATGACTTAAACTAACAGAACATAATATGAAAAAAAATATTTTATTGGCTTTTACGTTGATGGCTGCTCTTTCATCCTGTAATGACTGGCTTGACAAGACCCCGCTGAGCGATATCACGGAAGAAAACTATTTCAGGACTGAAACAGATCTCCAGCTTTTCAGCAACAACTTTTACAACACGATTCTCGACAAGTCACCCTACGACCAGCAGAGTGATGTATATGTACAGCAGGAGCTGTCGGATGAACTGCTGGGAGGATCCAACCGCATCGTTCCCGCCAGTGGAGGAGGATGGACCTGGACTGCACTGCGCAATGTCAATACCCTGCTGGGAAACATTGATAAGTGTGAGGATGAAGAGGCTGCGGTCAAGTATTCCGCATTGGCCCGCTTCTTCCGTGCCTACTTCTATTTCGACAAGGTAAAACGCTTCGGAGATGTACCCTGGTATGACAAGGAACTCTTCTCTTCCGATGAGGAACTCTATAAGGCACGCGATTCCCGTGAACTGGTGATGACCAATATGCTGGCCGACATTGATTACGCCATTGAGAACTTGCCTGCCAAAGAAGAAGAAACCAGCAGTCCTTTCCGTGTGAACCGCTGGGCAGCCCTGGCTCTGAAGGCCCGCTTCTGTCTGTATGAAGGAACCTATCGCAAATACCACAATGTATCACTGGACGGACACGATTACGCCTACTATCTGGAACAGGCTGTGAAGGCTGCTGAGGAACTGATCAATGGCGGTAAGTATCATCTGTATTCCACCGGTAATCCCGAAGAAGACTATCTGATGTTGTTTGCCGCAGAAGATGCCAATCCCGATGAGTATATCCTGGCTATCAAATTCGATTATGGTATGAGTCTTTACCACAATGCTACGGCACATACTCTGGTTCCGACACAGGGACGTCCGGGACTGCCCCGCAAACTGATCAATGCCTACCTGATGAAAGACGGAACACCGTTTACCGACCGTGCAGGATGGGAGAAAATGCCTTTCACCGAAGAAGTGAAAGATCGCGATCCGCGTCTGGCTCAGACTGTCCGTACTCCGGGGTATCACCGTATCGGCCAGACTGAAATTCTGGCTCCTGACTTGTCGGTCAGCGTAACCGGTTACCAGCCTGTCAAGTTTGTACAGGATCCGACTGCTTCTGGCGGACAGGTAGACCGTAACGACCGTTCTACTTGCGACCTTCCGGTTTTCCGCTATGCTGAAGTCCTGTTGAACTATGCGGAAGCTAAGGCTGAACTTGGAACATTGACACAGGCTGATCTTGACAAGACCGTTAATGTGATCCGTGACCGTGTGGCAATGCCGCATCTGGATATGGCCGCTGCCAACGCTAATCCGGACAGTTACCTTTCTTCAGCTGAATATGGATATACCAACGTGACCGGAAGCAATCAGGGAGTGATTCTCGAAATCCGTCGGGAACGTGCCATTGAACTCACTCAGGAGGGATTCCGTTTCGATGACCTGGTGCGCTGGAAAGCAGGCTCCTGCGTGAATCAGTCCATTACCGGTATGTATTTCCCCGGTGCAGGTGAATACGATCTTTCCGGTGACGGCGTGACGGATGTCGTTCTCTATACCGGCGATACCAAACCTGATAAAAAGGATGCACAGGTGTACAAGATCGGATCTGACATCGTGCTGACCGAAGGAGAAAGCGGATATGTTGATTATCACCATAACATTTCGCGTACTGCCTTTAATGAGGAACGCGACTATCTCTATCCGATTCCTATCAATGAACGTTCGCTGAACCCGAATCTGACACAGAATCCGGGATGGAATGACGGACTTTCTTTCTGATTGAAAGCATAGCCATGAATAAACCAACAGGGATAGTCTCACATATACGGCTGTTCCTGTTTTTTGTACCTTTATTTTTCCACCTGATTCCTTTGCAAAAAAGACGGGATGGGTTATCTTTGTGTCCGGATCGTCCCGGTGACGGTTCTTTTGTGTTCATCTTAACAGAAAATACTTATGAAACATGTGTGGAAACCAACCCGTTCCCTGCTGGCTGTACTGACAGCCTGCGCTTCTCTTTCCGCTCTGACCGCTTCCGGACAGACAGTTCCTCCACCTGCTCCCTACGGGGCACTTCCTTCACAGGGCCAGTTGCAGTGGCATGAGATGGAGATGTATAACATGATTGAGTTCAATCAGATCAATTACCTTGATAAAGACTGGGGCTGGGGCGACGAGTCTCCCGAGATCGTCAATCCCGTAAACTTCAATGCCGAAGAGATCGTGCTCCGTGCCAAGAAAGCCGGATCGAAGGGATTCCTCATCAATGCGAAACACCACGGAGGCTTCTGTATGTGGCCTTCCCGCACGACCGACTACAATATCTCCCGTTCTCCCTGGCGCAACGGAAAAGGCGACTGGGTAGGCGAGTGGGAGGCAGCCTGCCGCAAGCACGGGCTGAAGTTCGGGGTTTACCTTTCTCCCTGGGACCGCAATACGGCCAAGTTCGGTACTTCCGAATACCTGGATATGTTCAAGGCACAGCTCCGGGAACTGCTCACCCAGTACGGCGATCTCTTTATCATCTGGTTCGACGGTGCTCCGGGTGAGGGGGGTGACGGATATTATGGCGGTGCCAATGAATACCGCGGAGGCTTCCTCGACTACTACGACTGGGAAAACATCTATGCCCTCTGCCGCGAACTGCAGCCCAATGCCGTGATCTTCGGCGATCCGGGACCCGACGTGCGCTGGGTGGGCAATGAGAAAGGATATGCCGGCGAGACCTGCTGGGCTACTCTGTTTGCTCCCGGTGAGAAATGGAACGGACGGCCGATCCCTTCCGGTGCGCCCGAACACATCAAACGCATCAACGAAGGAAACCGCAACGGCCAGTACTGGATTCCTGCCGAAGCCGACTTCTCCCTGCGCCGGCGCTTCACCTGGCACGCTTCCGACAGCCTGACCGTCAAGACTCCCCAGAAACTGTTCGACATCTATATCAACAGTGTCGGACGCGGACAGGGATGGGATCTGAACCTCCCGATCAATCCGCTGGGTGAACAGGATGAGCCCGACAAGCTTGCCCTGGAAGAGTTCGGACGTTACCTGGAAGCTACGTTCCGCGATGACCTGACCCGAGGAGCCACGCTGCATGCTTCCAATGTGCGGGGTGGGGATGAGGCACATTACGGCACCGCCTTTCTGACCGACGGAGACCGCTATTCCTACTGGGCTACCGACGACAAGGTAACCTCTGCCGAACTGGTTCTTGATTTTCCCCGTACGGAAACATTCAATATCATCAAACTGCGCGAAAACATCAAGCTGGGCCAGCGCATTGACTCGGTGAAAGTCGATATGAAGGTCGGCGGAACCTGGAAAGAAATTGCCGGAGCCACCAGCATTGGTGCCTGCCGTCTGATCCGTCTGAAAAACTATGTGGAGACTTCCTCTCTGCGCATCCGCTTCTATGCACCGGTTGCCCTGGCTGTCAGTGAAGTGGGATGCTACAAGGAACCCGACGGAGCCGTTGCTCCCGTGATCAGCCGCACCAAGGCGGGCGAAGTGTCTCTTCAGGTGGAACGTCCGGTCTACCAGCTTCGCTACACGACCGACGGTTCCGTGCCCTCGGTTTCCTCTCCGCTTTATACCGGGCCGTTTACCTTTGCCCGGGAAGGAGCTGTACGTGCCGTAGCCTTCGACAAGGACGGCCGGAAAGGTGAGGAAGCTGTCCGTACCTTCGATGCCTGCAAGCGCAACTGGCGCATCCTGACCGCCGACGGACAGCCCTATGCCGCAGCCGGGGCCCTGGTGGATGATGACGACCAGACCTTCTGGCGTTCCCCTTCTCAGGACAAGGATGCCGCTTTCCGTCCGCAGAGTCTGGTGATCGATCTGGGCGAAACACAGGAAGTCAAAGGATTCTCTTATACGCCCCGTCAGGACAACAGCAGCGAGGGAGTAATCGACCGCCTTGCTCTCATGGCCAGCGAGGACGGCAAAAACTGGACACCGGTATACGAAGACTTTATTCCCAACATCCGTCAGGCACCGGTCTACCGTTCCTTCCGGCTGAAGACTCCCGTGTCCTGCCGCTATCTCAAGCTGACAGCCCTGCGCGTGCTGGAAGGCAATTACGCTACGGGAGCCGAATTCGGCATCCTGCTGAAGTGACTTTATCCGGGACACCGGCGGATTTCCCCGCTTCCGATGCAGAGCCGTGCCTCCCGGTCGTAGATCACACCGAACTGACCCGGTGCGATTCCCTGGATCAGGTGCGGACTCTCCACCTCATAACCGGTTCCTGCCGGTCGGATCACCCCCGGCAGGAACTGGTCCGTATGGCGGATCTTGAAGCAGATTTCCTGTTCCCCGGCTTCCGGCCAGGGATTTTCCGTAATGAAATGAAAGTCCGTCAGCCGGAACTTCCGCCCGTACTGATGCACGGTGTCATATCCCCGCGATACGAACAGCAGGTTCTTCTCCGGGTCCTTGTCCACCACGAACCATGGCCCTCCGCTCAGTCCCAGTCCCTTCCGCTGTCCGATGGTGTGAAACCAGAATCCCTTGTGCGTACCGATCTCCCGGCCGCTTTCCAGTTCCACGATTGCCCCCGGCCGTTCGCCCAGGAAACGTCGGATAAAGTCGTTGTAGTTGATTTTTCCCAGAAAACAGATTCCCTGGCTGTCCTTGCGGCGGGCACTCGGCAGCCGTGCCGCCAGAGCCGTCTCGCGCACCTCCTGCTTCATCAGTTCCCCCAGCGGAAACAGAAGCCTGGATACCTGCAGGTAGTCAATCTGAGCCAGGAAATCCGTCTGATCCTTCACCGGATCTTTGGCCGTTGCCAGCCACACCTTCCCTTCGCGTTCGCAGGTCGACGCATAGTGCCCCGTCGCAATCCGGTCGTACGCATGTCCCGCCTTTTCCTCGAAACAGCCGAACTTGATCAGCTTGTTGCACATCACGTCCGGGTTGGGCGTGAAGCCCTGTCTCACCTTGTCGATGGTGTAAGCCACCACCCGGTCCCAGTACTCCTGCTGGAGATCCACCACCTCCAGCTTCAGGCCATACTTGCGGGCCGTTGCCGTCGCCAGTTCGATGTCCTCTTCCGCCGTGCAGCTCAGTCCGTCGTCGGTATCCATGCCGATCCGGATATAAAACAGGTCGGGCTTGTAGCCCTGTTCGCAGAGCAGGTGGACCGCTACGGCACTGTCCACTCCGCCCGAAATCAATGCAGCCAGATTCATGAAGTATTTTTGCGGCAAAGTTAGCTCCACTTTCCCGAAGGTGAAATACCCTGTTTGGGGTATTCTCAGAGGCTTTCCGGAAGCGGTCAGTTCTCCGCATGGTATTCCGCCAGCTCGCGTTCCCCTTCATCCGCATAGCCGTAGCTTTCGTCGTGCTGGCTGAGATCCAGACCGATGGCTTCGCTTCTGGCCGATACGCGCAGGGGGATCATCTTGTTGGTCAGCCAGTAGAGGGCATAGCTGACGATAAAGGTATATCCGCAGACCAGGACGACGGCCAGCAGGTGGATCAGGAACACGCTGACGTTGCCCGCAAACAGTCCGTTGACGAAGACTCCCGTCAGAACCGTTCCGAAGATACCGCCCACACCGTGCGTCGGGAATACGTCAAGCGCATCGTCCACACTGGTCTTGTTTTTCCAGTAAACCGCCACGTTGCAGACCATGGTGGTGGTCAGGGCGATGAAGATACTTTCCCCCACGGTGACATAACCGGCCGACGGAGTGATGGCCACCAGTCCCACGACGGCACCCACGGCTGCTCCCAGTGCAGAAGGCTTGCGTCCCCGCAGGCAGTCGAAGAAGATCCACACCATCATGGCCGTAGCCGAAGCCGTATTGGTGTTCAGAAAAGCCTTGATGGCAATACCGTCGGCAGCCAGGGAAGACCCTGCATTGAATCCGAACCATCCCAGCCACAGCATGGCAGCCCCCAGAATGACAAAGGGGATGTTGGCCGGGGCATGACGCTTTCCGCTGCGGCGTCCCAGGAAGATGGCACCGGCCAGTGCCGCCACTCCCGAGGAAGCATGTACCACGATACGGCCGGCAAAATCGACTACTCCCATCTGACGGAGGAATCCGTCGGGATGCCAGGTCCAGTGGGCCAGCGGACAATATACGAAGATGCAGAACAGGATCATGAAAATCAGGTAGCCGGAGAAACGTACCCGTTCCGCGAATGATCCCGTGATCAGTGAAGGGGTGATGATGGCAAATTTCATCTGGAAGAGTGCATACAGGGCCAGCGGTATGGTCGGAGCCAGATAAGTGTCTATCTTGGCACCCACGTGCTGGAACATGAAGAAGCTGGCCGGATTGCCGATAAATCCTCCGCAATCGTCCCCGAAGGCCAGACTGAATCCGAATACCACCCAGATCACGCTGACCACGCCCATGGCAATGAAACTCTGGAGAATGGTGGAGATGACGTTTTTCTTCCCGACCATGCCTCCGTAGAAGAAGGAAAGTCCCGGTGTCATCATCAGGACAAAAATAGTGGCGGTGATCATCCAGGCTACGTTGGCTGTGTTCATGCGTTCGTCAGGTTCCCACAGTCCGGGGTTTTCCGGTATCAGTACTCCGATCAGACTGATGATGACAATCAGTGTCATTAAAATAATCCATCTCTTTTTCATCTCGTAGTTGTTTTAATGGTTCTACATATTAAAATGATATATAAACATTAGTTTTTGTGTCATGTTTTAAAATACTCCGCAAAGATATTATTAAAATGACACACAATATTTCTTTTTGATGTTATTTTGATAGGATTATTTCTCTTTGGGTTTACCGATGTTATAAATAAGATGATTATTGTGTGATTATGCAATTGTTTGTAATGTAAATCCCGTGTTTTTGTATCAGATTATAAGTTTATCCGTTATAAAAGCCATTCAGGGGAAGTCCGGAACCACAAACCAGACTTCCCCTGAACCATTTTTCATCCCATACATTGGCTTATCCGATCATCGGAACCAGCCACTTGGTCAGCAGGTAACCGCCGCCCAGCAGCCAGATGTAAAGCAGTCCGGCCAGCAGGAAAGGTTTCGCACCTGCCTGTTTGAATTTCTCCATGCTGGTGTCTGTACCCAGGGCAGTCATGGCCATGGTCAGCATGAATGTATCGATGTATTCAATGGCACCGTTCAGCGGAATTTCCTTCACGCTGTCCACTCCGAAGAGGTATTGCAGCAGTGAGTTCAGACAGATGATGCCGATGAATCCGAAGGCAAACCAGGGAATGGTGATCTTGCTCTTCTGGGTCGTGCCTCCCTCTGTTGCAGCCTTCTTGCGGCCGGCCAGTGCGAAGCTCATGATCACGAGCACCGGAGCCAGCATCATGACACGGATCATCTTGGTGATGGTTGCCGTACCCGCAATACCCAGCGTGTCGGTCGGGTCCATTGCGTTACCCGCACCGGCCACGTGAGCCACTTCGTGCAGGGTACTTCCCGTATAGATTGCTACTCCCGTGTCACCCAGCGCATCCAGCATACCGGCGCGGTACAGGATAGGATAGAGGAACATGGAGATCGTTCCGAAGATCACCACCGTCGATACGGCGATGGCTGTCTTGTGGCCCTCACATTTCACGACCGGTTCGGCACCCAGCACTGCCGCAGCACCGCAGATCGCGCTTCCCGTAGCCGTCATCAGCGAAGTATCTTTATCCATTTTCAGCAGCTTGCCCAGCCATACGCCCAGGAAGATGGTTCCTGCCACGATGATGGTGTCGATCACCACAGCCGGAAGTCCCACGGCAGCTACCTGTGTCAGCGTCAGGCGGAATCCGTAGAGTACGATACCGGCACGCAGGATCTGCTTCGTACAGAACTTGATTCCCGGCACCCAGGTTTCGGGAAGCTTGTTGCGCAGGCTGTTGGCATACAGCATACCCAGGATGATACCCACAATCAGCGGACTGAATGACAGACTTTTCACGAAAGGAATTTCGGCGATGTAGAACGCAGCGAATGAGAATAAGGCAATCAATAAAATACCGTGAATGGTATTTGCTCTGTTTTCTTTACTGAACATAGTTTTATCTCTTTTTTAATCCGCTGCAAAGGTAATACATTCTTTCCGGTTTCGCTATTCACCTTTTTTTATACCCTATAACCGGAAGTAATATCCGCTTTTGTCAAGCAGAGTGTTCAGGAGGAAAAATTATTTCCACAAGCTTTCTTCTTTCCAATTCCGACAGAATCCCATTGCTGTTATATCTATCGAAGGAATAAGGCTTGACGAAATTTGCTTTCATATATGTAGAATAAAAAAACGACCCGCCGATTTGAGCATTGTCAAGAGGCTTGGCGGGTTCTAATGGGGCAAAGGTAGTGAGAATATATGAAATAACCTACTATTGGGAACGTTATTTTTTTACCCCGTTGAACCTAAAGTTGGTTTTTGTAATGGAAATGTAAATACCTGTTTTGTAATATACGGGAATATTTGGTTAAAACAGGAGTAAAAATGTATCATCATAGGGAAAAATGCTTATCTTTGCGCCGAAATGATACAACCTGGCAGCTGTGGGAGGGCCGGTCTCTCCTAGACGGAAGCATGTTTTATTTCATTTCTCTTTATTGTCAACCAAATAGATGTGGTATACCGGGCTCCTGCAGGACCTGGTGGAGAGAGAAGAATATACATGCGGAAAAATTTCAGCCAGATTACGACAGGTAAAGAAATGAAACAGACGATCGAAGAAAACCCGATATGGATCCCGTTGCAGACCACCTACTGTAAGGAATTGCAGGTGGCCGAATTTCTTCGTGACTCAGAGATACCTTATTATATCCCCCAGACTTATGAGCTGCAGGACGCAAAAGATGGAAGCGGACGTTGCGAACGGATTCTTGTTCCCGCCATCCATAATCTGCTTTTCATACGATGTAACCACTACGATCGCGAATGGTGCAGACGTTTGCAGCAGTCCATTCCTTTTCCCACGTATTTCATGAGGCGCGGACGGGAAAGTGCCGACTATTGTATCATTTCCAACCGGGAGATGCAGAATTTCATACGGGCCACCAACCCCGAGATCCAGGGGACGCGGTTCATTGATCCCGAAAAACTGAAGAACAAGAAAAATGTCCGGGTGCGGGTTGTCCGCAAGGGACCGCTGTTCGGTATGGAAGGACAGTTTGTCCGTTACGGAGGACGCCATTATATCGCCATTCAGGTGAGCGGAAGTGCCGCTTTGCTGCGGGTCAGCTACACCTGGTGCGAACTGATCGAAGAAATTTAACCGCTGGTTAAGTGTTTCATGACTGAAAAAGAAAGGAGGGTCTGCCTTGTGCAGCCCTCCTTCAAATCAGGAATCCTTTCCGGTTTCGTCCGCTAGATCACCCCGCAGGCACTGAGTCCGAAGGCACCTGCGACGGCGGTTGCCACGGTGATGATCACTTTGAGCACCAGGCTCCAGATTGTTTTTTTCTTGCTGGTATTTTCCATAAGCAGTTAAGATTAAGGTTTATATAATTGGGGTCGGAAGCACTGAGGAGCCTGACGGAACGGTTTCCTGCTTTCCCTGGTGAAAGCCACTTGTGCCTGGCGGATCCGGAGTCATTTTCGGAGAGTCCGCTCACCGCCTGTCTGGAAAGGGTCGCCGTCGCGCGTCAGTTCCCGTCAGTTATTTCCGCTGGTCAGACACCCATGCCGCCCTGGTCATCCGTTTCTTCCTCCGTCACCTCCGGCGAGATATCCACGGTTGTTTCACCGGCCTTGTGGGCCTTGAGCACTTTCTGGCTGACAGAGCGCGGAGCCACCAGGTTGAAGACGGCTTCACCCAGCAGATCCTTGAAGCGGGCGCCGCACTGCCATTTCACGTTCAGCTTCTTGACGTAAATGGCCGGATTGTACTCGGCAGCCGAAGGAGCCCCTTCACCGCTGATGCGGACATAGAAGAAACCCAGGTCGCCCAGTTCCACCTTCTTGCCTTCCAGCAGCTGTTCCCGCAGGCAGTCCACCGCCATGGTCAGGATCGCCGCCACGTCGGAACGCTTGTACACGCTGCCGTGGCTGGCAATATGTTCGGCAAACTGGTTGATGTTCATCACTTCGCTGTACTGTGAAGTGGCATAAGCTTTCTTGGGAGCCCCCTTGTCGATGGGGTTGCTTCTCATGGCGATACTGTAGTTTAACATAATACGATAAATAAAGAGTTAATAAATAAGTTCCTTACAGACTCCGGACTTTCGGGTTCCGGCCATTCCTTGCATTGACCAGTCAATGCCAGGATATCGACCAGTCGTTGCGAAGGGATCGTGCGGTCGATTCAGCTGCATCGACCAGTCGTTGCTGAGGTAACCACCTGTCGGTTTCTCTGGATTTTCCGGATAATCCGGAGAGCTTGTCCGGAACCTTCCTTCCCGTTGTCTGTATGACAAAGGTAACACCTTCCGAAGAGCGGTTTGCACCTTACGGACACTTGTCGGCGAATGACGGGCGATGATGCACGATAAGGCCCGACAGGGGTGTGGCGACACACGGTCCGGAGGTGAAAAAAGACCGGAACAGAGACCGGAAAAACTTGCTTATATCACTGAAAATGAGTATCTTTATTCTATAATCAATTAACAGAAACAAAGATATGGATACTTTTCAGATTCGCTCTTACGGCATCGGGGAACTTGCCCGTTGCTATGCTCCCAACATCACGGCAGGGGCTGCCCGCCGCAAACTGATGTACTGGATTTCCCTGCAGCCTGCACTGGTCGACGCGCTTCATGCGTCCGGTTTCAGCCAGAAGGTGCGCAGCTTTACGCCCGCTCAGGTCCGCCTGATCGTCGAGGCGCTGGGGGAGCCTTGAAAGTCAATAAAAACAATCATTATACAAAAACTTAAGAAGTAGATATGAAGAAACATTCACTGGTAATTCCGCTGTTTCTGTGTCTGTTCCTTGCTGCTCCCTCTGTCTGTGCACAGACCATGAGCGACCAGCAGGTACTGGAGTACGTGAAACAGGGGATGGCCGAAGGGAAGGACCAGCGTCAGCTGGCTACCGAACTGGCGCGGCGAGGCGTCACACGCGAACAGGCCGAACGAGTAAAGAAACTGTACGAACAGCAGCAGGGAGTCAATGCCTCTCAGATGAGCGGTACCGAACTGAATGAAGCCCGCCTGCGCGAGGCGGTGAAGGAGGACACTTCCACTGCGCTGGAAACTCCGCAGCCCGATGCTGCCGAACTTGCCCGCGAGGACCAGGTGTTCGGGCGCAACATTTTCAATACCCGCAATCTTACCTTTGAACCCAGTGTCAATCTGGCTACTCCGCCCAACTACCGGCTCGGCCCGGGCGATGAGGTGATCATCGACATCTGGGGTACCAGCCAGAATACTATCCGTCAGCAGATTTCTCCCGACGGAACCATCAATATCGAGAAGATCGGCCCCGTTTCCCTGAGCGGCATGACCGTGAGCGCGGCCAATGATTACCTCAAGAAGGTGCTGGGCAAGACGTACAGCGGTCTCGACAGTGCCGAGGGTAATCTGGAAATCCGTCTGACCCTGGGCAATACCCGTACCATCCAGATCAATGTGATGGGTGAGGTGATGCAGCCGGGTACCTATGCTCTGAGCAGCTTCTCCACCGTCTTCCATGCGCTTTACCGGGCAGGCGGCGTGAACGAGATCGGAAGTCTCCGCAGCGTGCAGGTAGTCCGCTCCGGACAGAAGATCGCCGATGTCGATGTGTACGACTTCATCATGAAGGGCAAGATCCAGGACGATATCCGTCTGCAGGAAGGCGATGTCATCATTGTGCCTGCCTATGAAGTGATGGTCAAGTTCAGCGGCAACGTGAAGCGCCCCATGCGTTTCGAAATGAAGGCCAGGGAATCCCTGGCCACCCTGATTCAGTATGCCGGCGGATTCGATGCCGAAGCCTATACGAAATCCCTCCGTGTGGTTCGCCAGAACGGGGAAGAATATGAAATCAATACCGTCAGGGACAAGGACTTCAGTGCCTACCAGATGCGCAACGGCGACGTGGTGACGGCCGAAGCCATCCTGAACCGCTTTACCAACAAACTGGAAATCCGCGGTGCGGTCTATCGTCCCGGCATTTACCAGCTGAGCGGAGAACTCAACACTGTCCGTGCCCTGATCACCGAGGCCAGAGGACTGACCGGCGATGCCTTTATGAAGCGTGCCGTGCTCCAGCGCGAGCGTCCCGACCTGACGACCGAGATTGTCAGTGTCGATGTGGCAGGCATCCTGAACGGTACTTCTCCCGATATCCCCTTGCAGAAGAATGACATCCTGAACATCCCCAGCATCCATGACCTGGAAGACCGCGGCGATGTGATGATCTATGGCGAGGTTGCCAAACCGGATAGCTATTCCTTCTCGGACAACATGACGCTGGAAGACCTGATTATCCGTGCCGGAGGTCTGCGTGAGGCTGCCTCTACCGTACGGGTGGATGTTTCCCGCCGTATCAAGGACCCCAGGAGCACCAGCTATACCGACAGCATCGGCCAGACCTTCACCTTTGCCCTGAAGGACGGCTTTGTGATCGATGGCCAGCAGGGATTTGTGCTCCAGCCCTACGATCAGGTGTTCGTGCGCCGCAGCCCGGGTTATCAGATCCAGCAGAACGTACAGGTCACCGGCGAAGTGCTGTTTGGCGGTACCTATGCGATGACCAGCCGCGAAGAACGCCTGTCCGACCTGTTGCGTAAGGCCGGAGGTGCTACTCCCAGGGCCTACCTGCGCGGAGCGAAGCTGACCCGTGTGGCGAATGAGGATGAAAAGAAGCGTATGCGCGATGTCCTTGAGATCATGAACCGCCAGTTCGGCAAGGCCATGATGGACTCGCTGGGTGTGCGTGTGGAAGACACTTTCAGTGTGGGACTCGATCTGGAGAAAGCCCTGGCCAATCCCGGCGGCGAGTACGACCTGGTGCTGCGTGAAGGCGATGTCATCAGTGTGCCCAAGATGAACAACACCGTGAAGATCGACGGTGCCGTAATGGTTCCCAACACGGTGGCCTATCTGAAAGGCAAGAATGTCAGCTACTACCTCGACCAGGCAGGAGGTTATGCCGACAATGCGAAGAAATCCAGGAAATTCATTATCTATATGAACGGTCAGGTCACCCAGGTGGGCAGCCGCGACAGCGACAAGATCGAACCGGGGTGTGAAATTATTGTGCCGAGCAAGAAGAACCGCAAGGTCAATGTGGGTGAGATCCTGGGCTATGCCAGCTCCTTCGGTTCCCTCGCTACCATGTTCGCCACAATTACGAACCTGATCAAGAAGTAATACCTATGGAAGAAAAGAAAACAGATAAGATGGAACAGCAGCCCCTCTTCACCCGTCCCGAAGGCGGGGAGGAGGACGAAGTGACAATTGACTGGATGGCATTGATCCGTCGCATATTTGCCATCCGCAGGAAGTTATATCTCGCTGCCGCCGTGGGACTGGTGGCAGGCGTGATCATTGCCCTGAGCATTCCCAAGCAATATACGGTCAGCGTGACCCTTTCCCCCGAAATGGGCAGCGGCAAGAGCGGGGGAGGACTGGCAAGTATGGCCGCCTCCTTTCTGGGAACCAGTATGGGAAGCGACAGTCCGGATGCCCTGAATGCGACGCTGGCTCCCGATATTGTGGCTTCTACCCCTTTCCTGCTGGAACTTTTTGATGCCCGTGTCCGTACGGCTGACGGCAAGGTGGATACCACACTTGTTGCCTATCTGGACGAACTGTCCGCTCCCTGGTGGAGCTACATCCTGCGTGCTCCCGGCATGGCGGTCGGCGGTATCAAGTCTTTGTTGGGCGGTGACAAGGAAGAGCTGCCCGTTGATTCTCTGGCCGGAGGTTCCATTGAACTTTCAGAAAAAGAGGCCGGGAAATTAAAGTCTCTTCGTGAGTCTGTACTGGCAAATGTGGATAAAAAGACGTCAATTACCACTTTGACCGTTACCCTGCAGGATCCCAAGGTCACTGCCACGGTGGCCGACAGTGTGGTTTCCAAGCTTCAGCAGTATATCACAGCCTATCGTACCCGCAAGGCGAAGGAAGACTGCCGTTACCTGGAACAGCTTTACCGGGAACGCCAGGCGGAATATTACGAAGCCCAACAGCGGTATGCAAAATATGTGGATGCCAACAGCAACGTGGTGTTCCAGAGTACCCTGGCCGAGCGCGAACGGCTTCAGAACGATATGTCGCTGGCCTATCAGGTCTACAGCCAGGTAGCCCAGCAGCTGCAGGTGGCCCGGGCCAAGGTACAGGAAGAAAAGCCCGTCTTTGCCGTGGTGGAACCTGCCGTCGTTCCGAGAGAACCTTCCGGCACCAGCCGTAAGGTGATCGTGCTGGGATGGATTTTCCTCGCCGTTGCAGGCGTGGCCGCCTGGGAACTCCTCGGTAAGGATTACTGGCAGAAGTTCCGCAGCGCCTTGTCCTGATCCTCTTGCGGAGTATCAGGCTTCCGCTTCCCGCAAGTAATGCCCCAGGGCACTGCGGTTCTGGTTCACCTGATCCAGTGTCAGTTCCACTACCAGATAGCCCCGTTTGTTGCCGCTGCGCACCGCCTCGAAGCCCAGCTTCTTCATCAGCTGGTTCACCTTGGCGGGGCTCATCAGCTGGCGGATTCCTCCGCTGATGCGGCTGATGATCTGGGCCGTGGTGATGAAGACAGCCGCTTCCCCCGGCAGGGGACGGCGGAAATACGTCTGGATCTGGTCCGCTTCCAGATCCGGTGCCCGGAAATACTCGTTGCGGCGGTTCACCTCCGCCACCTCACTGCTGCTCAGCCAGTAGCGGAAGCGGCTTTTCCAGAGCGCGTAAGCCTGGGCATACACCCCCCTGTAGTTCACGGGGTGCGTATACGGATCATCAATGGCGGTGATCTCCATGGGAAACCAGCGGCGGTCGCCTGAGACGTCGGTCAGGAAGTTGACATTGTTCGTCGTTCCGCAGAAGCTGGCGATGTGCGGCTTCGATTCCTTGAAATGCCCGTACGCCCTCCGCTCGTTGATGATCAGGGTGGTCGATACCGCCTTGATGCGGCTCAGCGCCTCCGGTCGCAGCTCCTCGATCTCCTCCAGGCAGATCAGGGCAAACTCGGTCAGGCGCAGCTGGTCGTCCTTGGTCATCTGGGCAAAGTCGGACTTCACGCAGAAATACTTCCGCAGTTCCGGCGGCAGCAGGTTGTTCAGCCAGGTTGTCTTGTAGGTAGCCTGCGGACCGGCCAGCACCAGAATCTCGTGGTTCACCACCGAGCGGTCGAAGAGTGCCGCCACGCAGCCCACGAGCCATTTTTTCAGATACTTCCGGCAGTCCTCGGGACCCTGTACCGTATGGAGTGTATCGGCCAGTTCGCCGATGTAGTCCGTCTGTCCGTCCCAGGGATCCAGCCCGTCAAAATACAGTTGAAACGGATTGTAGTCCGCCACGAATTCCGACTCCAGCACATTGCGCAGGTCGGAGATCCGCACGCGGCTGTTTGTTTTGCTCATGCGTGCCCAGAGCGAGTTCACAATGTGGTCGTCCACTTCCCGGAAATCCTCTTCGCGGTTTTCGCGGGTGAAGTCCACCTCATACTTGCCGGTAATGACATTCCGGCGGAACGAACCCTGACCGCAGAGAAAATCCTCGATCTCCGCCACGCCAGCCAGCGGTTGCCGTGCATTGTCCTTTCCGGTGCTGGGCGACAGTGTACCGAATTCTTCCGTCTGCAGGTAGCAGGAGCGGAAGATCCCTGCTATGTCGCCGTCGTAACCGGTAAAGGTATTCAGCGCCCATTCCGTGGCCTGATCCTGGTCTATCCCGTAGCGGTTGAGCAGATATCCCATCCGCATGATGTAGTCGTTGTGCTGGTGCGGTTCGTAGGTCACCCCCTGCGCTTCCAGTTCTTTCCGGGCAGTGGTAACGGCCCTTTCCAGCCGGTAGTTGCGCATCCGTTTCCGGATTTTGGGAACCACCTCAGCCCGGAAGGGAAGAGCATCCGGATTGAAGAAAAGTTCCGGATCGTGGGCAAGCCCGCACAGGCGGGTTGAATTTTTGCATTTCAGGTCACATTCCACTCCCAGCAGTCGGGCATAATAGTCATTTGCCAGCAGGAATGTCGCCCGGTACTGCGCTTCCGAAGCCAGGTATGCGTCCTCGTCAAGCGGAGAGGCGACAGCCCTTTGCAGGGTGTTTTCATCGTGCTCCATGCGGTAGAGAATCCGGATGCCTGCTCCGCTGATTGTGGTATAGGTGAGCAGGGTATGCGGGTCAGCAACGATCCGCTTGAGCAGTTCCGGCAGGGCAGCCTTTTCCAGGTGGTCGATATCCACCAGCCCGACGGAAGTCCATCCGCAGATATGCCTCTTCCGCTTGCCGCCCTGAAAACGGACGGCTACGGAAAAGCAGGGACAGGAAGATTTCTCCTTATCGGCAGCAGCGGCATTTCCCTGCGAAGCGTAGTAACGGTGTTTAAGGGTGTGTAGTTTTACTGTGGGATCCTGTCGGATCATCCGGATGATTTCACTGAGTGTTGCTTCCGCCGGCAAGGTGTCCGCATAACCTTTGAAAAGGCTGAATGTAATGTCTTCCATGGCATTGATGTTTTAAAGTTTTCCACAAAGGTTGTGAAAGGCGTGTAAACCACCAAATCTTGCTTACCGGCATGGCGGTAATAAAATATAGATAAATTAAGGGAATTAACATATATTTGTGTCGAATTTTTTAAATTTAAAAAAATGACACAAAATCATGAACCCAATGCTGCCCTGGGGCGGTACATTGAGATGCTGCATCGCCGTGTGAAAGTCGACGGCAAGTTATTAACCATCCGTGAGATCTGCGACCGGGCCTCGATGAGTGCCCGCACGTATGAGAAAGTAAAAAAGGGGTCAGTACGAATCTGAACCAGTACTACGACATTTTCCGCATTTACCTTCCGCAGTTCCGCCGCTCCTCTGAGGTCTTCCGGCAACAGCTGATCCAACTTCTTGACAGTCTGGAAGATGACTATCGGGAACGGCATCCAAAGGACAGGCCCTGACCGGCAGTTCTGCCAGGTTTGCCAGGGCTGAATAAAACTTTTATAGTTAGTGCGGACAAAAATAGATCCATTTCTGTCCGCACTTTTCCCTATAAGTTTATATATAGGTTGGCAAAGCTGGCAGAAAAGCTTGAATTTTCTTTGTAACAGATTGACAATAAGTGGAATGAGATGTTTCCGGCGCCTTTCACTGAATCTGCGGAAGTGTTCCGTTGTGGTTGGGGACTTAAAGTGGAGACTTACAAAAAACTGAAAAATAAGGGTACATTCTATGGAAAATCTAAAAAATAATTTGTTTCTTTGTAATAAATAAGTGTTGATTTCTTAATATTGAGTTTTATGAATTTTACCAATCCATATCCACATACAGAGCATGAGGTTTATTCGCAAACCTTTCTGCAAACGGTATCGGCCAATATCCGGTTTTCTTCTTCTGATACACAGGCCGAGTATTGGCAAAAATTCAGAGAATTCAGTAAAAAAATATTTCATATCCCTGTCACGGATATTCCTTCAGGCGAAGATCAATATGCTGAACTGTCTTCCAGCACAACGGAGACAACCTATTCCTTCAAAGGTGATACCGCAACGGTAGCGATCGGTCCGAAAGGTTACAGGTCTTTTGGTGAAACAATGCCCGTTCACTTTTGTACGATACAAACCTTTTTGCAGGATGTTGTGCCGTCGTTCAGGATTCAGGAACTTTCCCTGACCAAAAGAAACAGATTCCCGTTTCATATTTCTCTTGATCGGTTTGACCTCAAGGATGCTTTGAATTATGTGTTCAAACCGGAGCATACAGAAGATCTGGAGAAATATAGACTGGAGAAGGGAAAACAGATAAAAGTAACCAAAGAGGCTCAGGTGGATTTAGACCATCAAGCCCGTATGCAGCTTACCATAGGTTTTCAGGTAATGAACGATTCAAACGTACATCTGTTGTTCGACCTGCATGCTTCTTATGTCCCTTCAGAAGGCATGGAAGCGGAGAAGCTATACAGTCTGGCTTCAGAATTGAACGATATTATGTTTGATGCGTTCAGGTATGTGGTTACTGAAAATATCATTCACGTATTAAGAGGAGAAAATTGACCATGAACGGATTTACATATTCTATCCAGACAGAGACTGTTTCCCGCAGAAGAGAAAGCAGATCACGCGGTATATGTCTGTCAAAAGTCTGTATAAAAAGGGGAATGGAATTGTCTGTGAATCCGGTCAGTAAGAACTGCTACGGAGCAGCAGACTCCTATAAACTTTCATTTCCTGTTTTACCGCAGGTTTTAACTTATTTTCCGGAAATCGACTTATACCGGAATGTTGCCGTGCAGAAACGGATCAGGCAGGCATTGAACAGGCTGGAGGAGCTTAAGTTGCTGCCGGAGAACTGGGATGAAAATGGTGCTCTCCCCATTGAACGGACAGCGTATGAGAATACGAAATGTGCCCTTGAAATCATCGGAGAAAAAGCGTCTGAAGCCTGGAACCTGTTTCCAAATACAAACGGGACATTACTTCTTACTGCTCCCGGAAAACAGTTGGCTTCCATCAATATAGGCAATGAAAATTTTTCATTCTTTGCCATGGGAAAAGATAAAAAGGTGATCAAAGGGATGAAAGAGTTTTCCCCGGAGAATCTGACCAATGCTTTCGATCAAATTCAAGCAGAGATAGGCCGTGTCTGAAGAACAGGAAGTCATATCAGCCAGTGAATATGTAGCCGATTATGAACAATTGGCACGCATCATATTTTCTCCATCCATGGTATTGGGATTGAAGATATTACCACAGAAGTCACTGCGTATCCTTCCAAAAGCAATCCTTTTCATGCAGGAATCAGTTATACTGCTGGTTCAGAACTGATAAAGGGACATTGTGAAAGCCCGGAATTTCTGATGGTTACTTCTATGCTGGCCAGTCAAAGCATTTTTGTTCCTTTTGAGTATCAATCTTCTTAAAATTATGGCGAAAACGGAACATCTGAACAGCGAACAGAACATCGAGAGCATTATCAGCGCTCCGCTGGTTGCCCTTTCCAAGGCCAACATGATGATGCTGTCCGGACAGACCGATATCCTGAGCGAGAAAGCCCTGTATCGCGGCCGTCTGAACGGAACGGACTGGGACGGGAAGACTCCGGTCATGAAAGGACTGCTTACCGTTATGGAGCTTTACGAGAAAGCTATCCGTGCTTCCGTGCCTCTCCGGAAAACGGAAACAGAATCAGAAGAAACAAACCTTTAAAAACTAACAATATGCCTAATGCAATTCCATGTCCTTGCTGTCGGAATCCTATCTATTTCGATCTGGCCCTGCTCCTGAAAGGAGAAGCTTTTGAATGTTCCCAATGTCATTCGCGCATTTCGCTGACTCCTCAGAGCCGTCCCATTGTGGCTGAAGCCAGTGCCCGGCTGGAAGAGCTGAAGCAGAAGGCTTCCCGGCAGCTGGATGAAAAGCCGGAAAAACAATAGATGGAAAAAGAACTTTTATCAATGGCCCAGCAGTTTACGGGCCTGCCTATGGAAGATCTGATCGGCGGTCCGCTTAATGCTTCCGCCAAGGCCAATGCTGCCATGGCACTCACACAGACCAAGTTTTTGCTTGAAACCTGTTTCAACCGGGTGGAGCGTGCGCTGACAGATAAGGAAAAAGAGGAGTATAAGAAAAAATACGGAAAAGATGCTGACAGTTCAGTCAGGCATACCAGTTACGCTCCGGTAATGATTGAAATGTCGCTGGAACGAGGTGTGCTGACACCGACTACGGATAAGGATGGCAAGCCGACCACTGAAATCAGGAACTTCACCACTTCGTTCAATCTTCCCCTGCTGACCATCATACCGGTCAACTCCCTGGGAGTAAACAATGTGGACATTTCCTTTGAAATGGAGGTGAAGTCCAGTTTCTCGGAAACGGAATCTGAGAACAAGGAAACGGAATCCAGGGGCGAAGGCTCGTTCGAAAGCAAGCTGGGGTGGGGGCCTCTGTCGGTTTCCATCAAAGGATCTGCCAGCTATTCTTCACGCGACTCTTCCACCCATGATACACACTATGAGAAGAGCAACTCTGCCAAATATACGGTGAATGTCCATGCCGGACAGCTTCCTGTTCCCAAGGGGGTGAATACCATCATCGAAGCCTTTACACAGGCTATCCAGCCGATTGAGATGCCGGCAGAAAAGGGTGATGAAAAATCTGAATAATTATTACATTTCTCGATGAGTCTATTGCTAAATAAAATTCTTGATTGTTTGCAGGATAGACAGCTTTTTAATCCCCAGGCTATAGGGCTAAATATGAGTCTGCCTTTGAATTATTCTCCTATTAATTCAGGGAATATAAAATTTGTAGAATTTCTTCTCCCTGGCTCACGATACTCTGATCCAGTATTGTTTCTTCCTTATGTTCCAGGATGTATTAATGCCTGTGTCTTTAATGGAAGACAGGATATTGTAAGTGCTCCATTTTCCGGATGTCATTTAGTTCTGTTCCAGTATACGAAAGAATGCTTTATGGAGGCAATATACGGAATGGGAAAATCTAAAATATTCTGTACGTACAATAAGTTCGGTTGTGTTAAAACCTGTCCTTATCATGCGATTTTTGTTGCTCATGTAGCTTATGACTCATACGGTACTGGAACTAATAGCAGTAAGAATATTTGGGAGACTTTGAAGAATGATTCTAATTGTGAGGTGTACATTGATTATGATCCTCTAACGCCGGGAGCTGATTATGCATATAGTGATGAGAAGATTTGTGGTACTCCATACGATATGGATAGTATCGTAAATCTTTATGGGGCTATTACGTGTGATCGTAAGTGTTTTAATTTTGCAATGAAGAATAGTGGAGAGGTTTGTTTTATAAATTTATAAATTAATGTTGTACTGACTATTTGAAAAAATTCTTCCGTGAAATTGTCAAGGGGCGAATGGATTACGAGAGCCTTTTGCCAATGACTATCGGAATCAATACTGACAAACTTTAAAAATCAACTCCAATTTTTGATTTATTTAATAGGAAAACGCTGAAAAGCGGCTTTCCCTATGCAATACGTCAAAATTGGACGCTAACAGTTTAGTACCTATTAATACAATAATATGTTTAATATTGAACACCAACTTAACAATACAATGACAAAATCAAAAGAAAGAAACTCCAATGTAGAAACACTTCGTGTTCTCATGATGTACTTAATTGTACTGCTCCACTTCTCTGCACGAGTATTCGATTTGGGTAATCCAGACAAGTACTCTCCATTCATATTTTCCGCAATATAAGGTATTAGATGTATCTGTTTTTTAGGAGTATCAACTTTTGCATTCATCTCTGGATATTACGGAATCAAATGGAGTTTGAAAAAGTTTTTAAAGTATGAAATACTTGCAACTATCTGGGGGGTAGTGTTTTACGCCATGGGAATGGCTTACGGAGGAGCTAATCTTAAAATGCTTTTTCCTTTGTCGAGCGGTTATCATTGGTATTTTTCAGCATATATGATTTTGATGATTTTAGCACCTGTGCTGAACAAAGGAATGGAAAGCCTAAGTAAAGAACAACTGAAAACAGTATGTGTTTTTCTTGTTTTAATACATTATGCCGGGCAGTTCTTATTTCCAGGAAGCATAGGAAGCGAATTTCTGATATTAGTAGTGATTTACGTACTGGCATTCTATATGCGAAAATATCCGGTTCAGTACTTTGAGAAGCATGCTCTTTTCATATTCTGTACTTCTCTACTGCTGAATATAGCCATCGCAATGGCTGCCGGGAAATATTTAGACTACACGATTGAAGCATGGCAAGCTAAACTGTTATCAAAGTTTGCAACCAACAATAACCCACTTGTCATTATTTCATCAGTAAGTTTATTCTTCTACATCAAAAATTTGAAAACATATCGTTTTCGCTCCATTGCCCGATTTGCCCCCTATATGTTTTCTGTTTATATTATTCATTGTTGTGCCCTTGGCATCGGAAAATTTGAAGAACTACTATATATCAATTCTTTCACATTCTTATTTTTGTCCACAATTCTTGTTGTCATTTCATGTAGTTTTGCAGAATATATCCGACAGAAATTAATGGAAAAAATTGAAAACAAGTTTATTGAAGCCATTGTAGAAAAACTCAGCAAACAAGGAGTCAACTAAAACATTCTCAAAATAAAATTATTAAACAATAATTATTTTACCGTGACAGATTTATCTGCAAACAACAAGCGCATAGCTAAAAACACCGCTTTTCTTTACATCCGGATGTTTCTGATAATGGCTATAACATTCTATACTTCCCGAGTTATCTTAGAAACACTAGGTGCAGAAGACTATGGTTTGTACAATGTAATCGGAGGTATTATCGCCATGTTCGGATTAATCAATTCGTCTATGTCAACAGCAACTCAACGCTTCCTTACATTCGAAACCGGAAGAAACGACACGGTACGTATGCGCAAGATTTTCAGCGTCAGCCTTATTATCCATCTATTAATAGCCATAATAATCATAATACTAGGCGAAACTGTAGGATTATGGTTTTTTTGGCATAAAATGAATATACCGGAAGTAAGGCTTGATGCAGCCATGTGGGTATATCAAATGTCTATCTTGTCGGCAGTAATCATGATTATCAGTGTACCGTATAATGCTGCAATCATCGCCCACGAGAAGATGAATGCTTTTGCATATATTTCCATATTAGATGTATCATTAAGACTGTTATCTGTATATATCCTACTTCTGTTTGAAATAGACAAGCTGAAACTATATGCCGTGTTAATGCTACTTACCCAGTTGCTTTTGAGGATAATATACGGTTTGTACTGTAAAAAGAACTTTGTCGAAACCCACGGACGAATGTATTGGGACCATTCTTTATTCAAGGAAATGCTTTCATTCGCTAGTTGGTCAATATGGGGAAACTGCGCATCTCTTTTTTGTACACAAGGATTAAACATACTTCTAAACATATTCTTTTCTCCCACAGTCAATGCAGCCAGAGCCTTGGCCGTACAAGTACAAAACGGGATCAGCCTGTTTTCAAGCAATTTGCAATCAGCTATTAATCCTCAAATTACTAAGTCATATGCTACAGGAAATTTTGCATATATGCACCAACTTATTTATTATAGCTCCAAACTTTCTTTTCTTTTGCTATGGATTATCATTTTACCTATATTTCTTAATACAGATGCAATACTTCATATTTGGCTAAAAGAAGTTCCTGAACATTCTTCTACATTTATTCGCATCATACTGATAACCATGCTTATCGAAGTTCTATCCAATCCTTTCAGCACAACCGTTTCTGCTACAGGAAAAATAAGAACCTATCAAACAATTATTGGCGGTATAATGATGACAACCTTGCCCGCATCCTATATTGTACTTAAACTAGGAGCCTTGCCAGAATCAGTTTTTAATGTATCATTATGTGTTTCATTTATCTCCTATTTGGTTCGATTTTATTTTATCCAAAAGTATGTAAACATTGATACAATAAATTATCTCCATAAGGTTATTTTCAAGCTTATTCCTACATTAATTATCAGTAGCATAATGGGCTATATGCTTTCGCATATTTTTACAGAATCAACTATTGCTGTAATTATTTCATCTTCCATATATATAATTATATCTTCTATCACAGCCTATTTAATAGGTCTTGAAAAAGAAGAAAAGCAATTTATCAGAAACAAAATATTTTTCAAGCTAAAACTAATCCGTCATGATTAAAAGATTATACTGGTGGACCGGTAAAAATATCGGTGATGCCATTTCTCCCCTTATTGTAGAATGGATGTTAGGGCACAAGGTACAATATGGAGTGGCTCGAACTTTCTGGAATGAATTATGGGTGTTTTTACGTGAACGCATTAAATATAGAAAAAAATACTATTGGAGCGCTCCGCTCCCTCCATACAAGGAAAAAGTTATGTATGCAGTGGGATCAATTTTAGATGATGTAGAAACCAATGCCATCATTTGGGGGAGCGGATTAGGCAGAGAATGGTCTAGAATTCATGGACGACCGATTATTTGTGCTGTCAGAGGAAAATACACTCTTCGGAACTTGCCCAACTGTTATGATAAGACAAAAATTGCAATCGGTGATCCAGCACTTCTTTTACCTCTTATCATTCCTAAATCCAATGTTCAAATCAATTACACTGTAGGAATAATTCCCCACTTTATGGATTTTAAGATGTTCAGCAAGAAATATGGAAACAATTATAAAATTATAGACATTCGCACAAGAGATGCAAAAACTTTCATCAATGAAATACTCCAATGTGAATATATTCTATCCACATCTCTTCATGGTATCATCATATCCCATGCCTATAACAAGCCAGCTATCTGGATTCGCCGACTGGAAATGAATGTAGGTGACTTCAAATTCCATGATTATTTCAGCTCTGTAAATATACCTATTTATGATGGATTCGCAGATTACGACAAGATACTTACAAAAACAGATATCCCTGATTTTTTCCATAAACATAAAGAATTAGCTTATGTTGACCCTATAATAATTTCAGAAATCCAGAAAAATCTAATAGAAGCATTTCCTAAAGAAAATAAAATTTAAAAGAATATGAATATACTGTTCCTTTTACGCCTCTACCCTGTATATGGTGGAGGTGAAACTGTAACGCTTTGTTTAGCCAATGAAATGGTGAAACGAGGCTGGAATGTCAGTATCCTATATTTCAAAGAGAATACCCGAAAGCAATTTCCTTTTATTGACCCTCGCATTAAAGCCATAAAAATAGAAGGAGTAAACTATGGGGAATTTTCAACTGAAAAAGCTCATAAACTAAAAAACGAACGTGAAATAGTACATACTTACGCAGTACAATACATCCGTGATAACAAAATAGACATAGTAATGAATCAATGGTGGCCCCTCTGTTTTATAGACCGCCTGAAAAAAGAAACGGACTCGAAAATAATTAAGGTACATCATACAGCTTTCTACATTCCTATCTTAGATGGAAATGGCATAAAAGCAAAAATAAAAAGAAACCTTCGTCCGCTTTACGAAAAATACAAACGCAGACAGGCTGTGAAAGCAGTAATTGACACTCTACCGTATGTAGATAAATATGTATTTCTATCACCTTCATTTCAAAAGCAATTTATAGAATTCTCCCATTACACCGACAATGCCAGTAAATTGGATTCTATACCTAACCCACTTGTCTTCGACCAATATATAACTCCTGACAAATACGCTAAAAAAGAACACATTGTACTTATTGTTGGACGAATGTTTGAATCGGATAAAAAAATAACACGCGCATTGCGTGCGTGGCGTATGGTAGAAGAAAGTCCAGTGTCCTCTGGTTGGAAACTACAAATAGTAGGTGAAGGACCTGACTTGTCAGGATATAAGCAACTGGCAAAGGCGCTTAACCTGCAACGTGTTTCATTTGAAGGATATCAGCAACCATTACCTTATTATGAAAAAGCTCAAATATTCTTAATGACATCAGCAGTTGAAGGATTCGGAATGACATTAATAGAATCCCAGCAACAGGGAGTAGTTCCCATAGTCATGGATACATTTCTCTCCTTACATGATATCATTACTTCTGGAGAAAACGGTATCATAACCCCTGATGGAGATGAAACTCTTTTTGCACAAGCAATCCTTTCACTCATGGAAAATCCTAAAAAGCTTGACGCACTAGCCCAACAGGCACTCGTGACATGCAGAAAATTTTCCATCAATAACATAGTAGATCTATGGGAAAATTTGATCACTAAAATGAGAACTACTAACAATTAAGTCATATTTTTATCATATCACGAAAATATGAGTTTGACCAGCAAACAACCCAAAGATAAAATATTATTAGTATCCAGTGATCATTCTTTAGGAATGATTCACTTTGCAGCAAGTTTGATCAATAAACTTTCAGAATCAGAAGAACTTGATATTCACGCTCTTTTAACAGCAAAAGAATCGTATAATTATAATAACAAACTTACCTTAAAAGCGAAAGAAAGAACAACTATTATAGAATGTCAGCATAACAAAATTATGAATGGCATATATAAAATAATACCCATAGATATAATATGCGCCATTAAACGCATTACAAAAGAGTATGATATAAAAAAGATACACTTCATCACAGGCGATTTCAGAATGTGGTCTGTTATTGAAATACTCAATTATAAGTATTATTATACTGTACATGATTTAAGGCCGCATGAAAGAAAACTCTCCAGCTTTACACTTCGAGTTCTACAAAAATATATGAATTGGAGTTACCAATACAATACCAAACACATTGCCAACCTTATTACATGTTCACAAGACCAATACAACGAACTGAAGAGTATATACCCTGATAAGAATATCCATTTCGCACATTTTCCATCGTTAATAAATGATGAAATTATAAATGGGTCACTAAAAGTTCCTGAATTGAACAAAATAAAAGATTATATTTTGTTTTTCGGTGGCGTAGATTATTACAAAGGAGTAGATACACTCATTGATGCATACGAATTAATAAAAGGAGAAACCTCCATTCCATTGGTAATAGCAGGAAAAGGGCTAAAATTCAACAATAAGGACATTATAACAATCAATAGAGTCATAGACAACAAAGAAATAAGGGACTTATTCAGTAAAGCCCGTATTGTAGTATATCCTTATCGCTCAATTACAATGAGTGGTGTTCTTTCTTTTGCTTACTACTTTAATAAAAATGTCATTGTTTCAGACCTTGGATTCTTTTTACAAAATAAAAGTAAAAATACTTTTGTATTTAAACGTAATGACGCTCAAGACTTGGCAAAAGTCCTGACTAAAGCTTTAGAAATGCCTGCCGATATGAGTTCTGCATATAATGAAATCTATTCAAGTGAAAGAATGATAAAAGAATATCTTGCCTTCTATAATTCTTAAACAAGCATGAAAAGTCCATTATTACTACCTTATTTTTTTAAAAAAATATTTATAATAACACTCATTATCGGTGTGATAGCCTATGGTTTTATAGTTAATTTAGGATTTTCCTTCACTGATGAATTATGCGCACTATTATTTTTAATAATATATATGTACTATACATTCAGCTTCAATCTGATAGGAAAGGAAATGCTGAAAACCTTTGGCATACTGACTTTGTTTTTTCTATATGCGTGCATTTGGGGACAAAACATATACAAGGCAGCTATCATTGATTTGGTAATTATATCCAAACCTTTTCTATTATTCTACATATGCTATTATTTACCAGTAAACCTCAATCAAACATTTAAAAAGAAACTACAGCAGTTTTGTATAATAATTTGCATTATATGCCTATTTATAGGATTAAATAACACTTCAATAAGATATTTCTTTGGAGCTGAAGCTCAAATGGCATCTACAATCAGCATTGCCTCTATTCTATATTTGTACTGTTCAAACAAAACCCCGAAAGAGATTGTAATATCCACCATACTTCTTTCCGTAGGTTTATTATCTACACGAAGTAAATTTTATGGTTTCTATATATCTTATCTTTTTATCTTCTTTATATCTCAAAAGTTTAAAATAAAAAAAGGATTAAGCATCAAAAACTTTTTTTTCGTAACAATACTAATAGGAGCAATACTAGTAACCACATGGGAAAAAACATATGGCTATGTTTATGGAGCAGGACTAAGTAAAGAAAATGCTACAGATATGATAGCACGCCCGGCACTCTATATGGGAATGATTGAAATTTTAAAACGATACCCGTTGCTGGGTAGTGGAATGGGATCTTATGCTAACTATGCCTCTGTTGCATATTATTCACCCATATATTACCAATTAGGATATGAAAAAATCTGGGGATTAGGCCCTGAAATGCCAGAGTTTGCCGCAGATACATTCTTACCTGTACTGGCTCAATATGGACTTATAGGCATATTCCTCTTTTATCTATTTTGGAAAAAGCGTTTGAAAGAAGCCAAACTTTACTTCCCGTCTTCAGACCTAAGCGTTCATTATAAATTATGCATTTCGATTGTTTTGTTTTTCCTCATTGAAAGTTTAGCAGACTCCACATTTACCCAAAACAGAGGAATGTTTATGATGGGAGTTTTAGGACTAATCTTAAACGAAGGAAAACAAATTTACAAATCCGAAGATAGCAATTTCCAAAAAACATCTACTCAAAATTAGTGTGATATAGATATTCATAACAATCTCAATTCATCAATCAAATATCATAAAATTATGGCTAATCTGTTATTTCAAAGCGAAAAATCACAGTCTACACAACACTATAAAGTAACAATATTCACACCTACATTTAACAGAAAAAGTACGATTCCAAGAACATATGAATCATTGAAGCAATTGAAATGCAATAATTCATCAAATTTTGAATGGATTATAGTGGATGACGGCTCCAATGACAATACTGAAAAACTGGGAGAATTATGGTGCAAAGAGAATATAATTCCGATAAGATACTTCAAGCAAAAGAACCAAGGTAAACATATAGCCATGAATTTTGCCATACAAAATGCTAGAGGGGAATTTTGGTTAACCATAGATAGCGATGACACCATACTTCCTGACGCCTTAGATTTATATATCAACACTTGGAATGCTATCAAAAACAAGGAGTTATATTGTGGAGTATCTGCCCGACGCATAGATGAATCAGGCAATCTTGTTGGCAGTAAACTTCCTTATGAACCAATGGACACCACATTCACAGATTTAAGATTTAAATATAACATAAAAGGAGATATGTTAGAATTTTATAAAACCAATATTATAAAACAATATACTTTCCCCACTTATGATACTAGAATGAGATTCTGTCCTGAAGCAATTGTTTGGCATGAAATCGCAAAAAAATATAAACTTAGAGTTATCAACAAAGCTACATTGATATATTATCATGATGCACCAACTTCTATCATAAAAGAAAAAAATATTCCACGATCTATATCGAATTATTACTTATGGCTTTATTATATAAATAATCTTTCAAAATACATTCTTAGTAATCCTATTGAAATAATAAAAGCTTACGTAGGAATAAGTATGGATGGCTTAATTTGTAAAAAATCTATTAAAACTATTTTACAAGATTGCAACTCTTCAATAAAACGATTATTGGTTCTATTACTTCTTCCTTTAGGAAAAATCTTATCTTTAAAATAGCAAATGAAAATCCTCCTTATAGACGTATATAACTTCAATAAAGGCGGAGCTGAAACTGTATGTTTCAATACCGGTGATTTATTGAAGCAAAACGGGCATGAAGTAATTTACTTCACTCTGAAGTGGAAAGATAATAATCCTTCACCACAGGAAAAGTATTTCCCTGAGTCGAAAGAAACCAGAAAAGGACCGCTTAGGCAAGTAAAGAATCTGGTAAATTATTTCTATCACTTCGAAGCTGCACGTAAAATTGAGCAACTGATACTAGACGAAAAGCCTGATATCGCTCATATTCATCTGCTTTGGGGGCAAATAACCCCATCTATCTTCCCTGTACTAAAAAAGCATCACATCCCTATCTTTTTTACCGTACATGATTATCGCATAGTATGCCCTGCTTATACATTCAGAGATGGAAGTGGAAAGATTTGCGAAGACTGTCAGGGAAAACATTTCTATAAGTGCTTTACACATACTTGTACCAAGGGAAGCAAGTTAATGAGTTTTGTAATGGCAGCAGAACAATACTTCAGAAATCGTTTTTTCAATCCTGCCCAATACATTGACGGATTTATTTATGTGAGCAATTTTGCAAAAAACATTCAAGAAAAGTATATGCCTGCTGTAAAGAATATACCTAATATTACACTATATAACTTTTCTTCCTCAATATCGCCCACTCCTAAAAAATATCCTAAAGAGAAGTATTTTCTGTTTTTTGGAAGGTTATCTTATGAAAAAGGAGTGAAAAACCTAATGGAAGCATTCAAGGAAATATCGGAATGTAAACTAAAGGTAGTAGGCACAGGCCCTTTGGAAAAAGAACTGAAAAGTTATAAGGAGCATCATAAGCTAGATAATATAGAATTTCTAGGATACAAACGAGGACAAGAATTGATTGACCTAGTTACAAATGCCTTCTTTGTTATTGTTCCATCAGAGTGGTACGAAAACAATCCAATGACCATCATTGAAGCCTACTCGGTTGGTACTCCCGTAATTGGAGCTAAAATCGGCGGCATACCGGAAATTGTAATAAATAAAAAAACAGGCTTCCAGTTTGAAAGTGCCAATCCGGAAAATCTAATCGAACAAATCCTTGTTGCCAATTCATTATCAGAAAAACAATATACAGAATTCAGTTATCAAGCAATTCAGTTTGCCAAGACTAATTTCAGCTTAGATAACTATTATCCAAAACTTATAGAATTTTACAGAAAGTTCCATAATAAATAATCCTACTTCACGTTATGAAAATTGTTGTTACCGGAACCCGTGGTATCCCGAATATCATGGGCGGAGTAGAAACGCACTGCGAGGAACTATTTCCGCGCATGGTGCAGAGAGGTTATGATGTAACCGTAATACGCCGGAAAAGTTACGTAAAAGACTGTTTTACTGAATATAAAGGGGTTAAGTTGGTGGATATAGATACCCCGAAAAAGAAATCGTTCGAGGCTATCGTACATACTTTTAAAGCGATTCTGAAAGCAAAGGCACAGGGAGCCGACATAGTGCATATTCACGCTATCGGTCCCGCACTGCTGACACCGATGGCGCGGCTGCTGGGCATGAAAGTAGTATTCACCCATCACGGCCCGGACTATGATCGTGACAAATGGGGAATGGCTGCCAAACTGATGCTGAAACTGGGTGAGCGAATGGGCACAACGTTTGCAAATGAAGTAATCGTGATATCGGAAGTAATCAATGACATCTTAGTACGGAAATACGGAAGAAGAGATTGTCGCCTGATATACAATGGGGTGCCAGAGCCAGACTGCTGTGATTACGACGAATACTTTAAAGAATTGGGCATCGAAAAAGGAAAATATATATTGAGTATGTGCCGCTTTGTTCCTGAGAAGAACCTGCATCATCTGGTAGAAGCGTTCTCGAAAATTGATGCAAAGGGTTGTAAGCTGGTTCTGGCAGGAGATACGGATTTCGAAGATGATTACTCACGTAAACTGAAAGCGATGGCTCGGGAAAACAGGGTGGTTCTGACGGGTTTCGTCAAAGGACAGAAACTGCACTCGCTACTGACTCATACCCGCTGCTTCGTACTTCCGTCATCGCACGAGGGACTACCTATCGCTCTGCTGGAAGCCATGAGTTACAAGCTTCAGGTAATCATAAGTAATATTCCGGCTAATCTGGAAGTGGGATTGCCTTACGAAAATTATTTCCAGACTGGTGATATTAATGCCTTGGTCGAAAAACTACAGAAAAACATCGATACTCCATACGCTCACACGGAATATGATATGTCGGAATACGACTGGGAGCACATTGCCGACCAAGTGGACGAAGTATATAAAATACTTATACCATAATTAGAATGGTCTTTTAGCAGATAGTCTTGCAGAACTTTATTTGCCACTGACGGAACTGTATACCTCGAAGGCTTTTCACTATCCTACGGGGATAATGACATCAAGATTATAAAAATTAGTACGGTATTTTTCCCGTCAACAGCAGTATGTAAGGATTCCTTACATACTGAAATATCCTCCAATTCGTAAGCGTCCAATTTTGACGTATTGCCTCAAAGAATAAAAAACATGACCTTTGCTGCTATAACAAAAACTATTAAATATAGCAGTAGTGATTTCGAAAGGCTGTTCATCCGTTATTAGGCGGAAGTAATGCCACAAGGTGAGTCCATATCGACAGTATCGGAGAACTGTACAGGCTGGAAGACTGGAAGAGCAATAAGAAAAGAAAACTCTCACTCGAACAGATTATACAATCCAGATAGTCTATAAAAACAATGGAGATAATCAGAAGGTTAAGAAGCAAGCTAGATGCACTGACCTCTGAGAATCATCCCCCACGGGGAGAACTGATGAAAAAGGCGGTCAGATACAGCATTGACAACTCGATTGCACAACAATTTATCAGACCACTGGCAGGAGGAAGGAAAAACTCACTGTTCTTAGGGAGCTGCCAGATGGCCAACGTATCAGCCGCATACCATACACAGATCTCAACCTACAGGATGAACGGTATATCGGCACTCGATTATTTGAAAAAAATCTTCCGCGAAATTATCTAGGGGCGAAGGGATTACGAGAATCTTTTGCTTATGACTATCGGAATTAATACTAATAAACTTTAAAAGACAACTCCAAATTTTGATTTATTTAAGAGGAAAACGCCATTCGGTGGCTTTCCCTATACGACACGTCAAAATTGGACGCTAACTGAAGGACAAGGTGTACACGCGGGATATTTTCCGCAGAGACTAAGCGGATTTTCTTTATAAAGTGTTGCAAATCTGATCTTTTCTTGTTATCTTTAGGACATGAATCTTAAAGATAAATGCTATGAAGTATTTCACCATGGAAGAGTGCATCCACTCAAAGGTTGCCCGGGAAAGAGGGATTGACAACACGCCTTCGCCGGAAATAGAGGCGCATATCACGGAGAGTGTGGAGAGTTTGCTGGACTCGCTGCGGGAGGCATGGGAAGCCTGTTCGCGGAAGCAGGGATGGGGAACGCCCGCCATCCGGATTTCATCGGGGTACCGCTGTCGGGAACTGAACCGGGCGGTAGGGGGAAGCGTGACTTCTGCCCACCGGTATGGCTATGCGTTCGATCTGATTCCGCTGAACGGACGGATGAGGGAATTCAAGGCGTTCTGCCGGGAGTTTCTGAAGGGGCGGGCTTTTGATCAGCTGATTTCGGAAAACGAAAATGATCAGGGACTGCCGCAATGGATGCACGTGGGCTGCCGGCATCCGGACGGGAAGCAGCAGCGCGGACAGCTGCTGTCGCTGGTGAACGGACGGTATCTGCCAATGATTTGTTTTTCTGGCGATTTTTCGCTTTCTTTGTAAAATCAAAAAGCCGAAAGGAGAAATTATGGACGGTATGGATTTGACGTGCGGGCATTTTGTGAACCCGTTTACGGATATTGGATTCAAGATTATATTCGGACAGCCTGCCAGCAAGGAATTGCTTATCACGCTCCTTAACGAGTTGCTTTCGGGGGAGCACCGTATCACGAATCTGATTTTCCTGGACAAGGAGAATCACTCCGACAGCATGGCAGATGCGGGTATTATCTACGATCTGTACTGCCTGACGGACACGGGAGAATATATCATCGTGGAGATGCAGAACCGCTTTCACAGCAGCTTTCTGGACAGGACGTTGTTTTACATGTGTCGCGCCATTGGCAGGCAGGTGGAGAACTTGCGCGAAAAAAGAAAGAAGGAACGTGAACTGAGAATGGACGGGCATGATGCGGAGGAAGATGATTTTCTGCTGAAAGAGCCGATGCAGGAAAACTACGGCACCAGATACAGGCTTTCTACCGTGTACGGAATCTTCCTGATGAACTTCCGGGAACCGGGACTGGAAGAAAAATTCCGTACGGACACCGTTATTGCCGACCGGGAAAACGGCAGGGTGGTTAATCCGCACTTCCGGCAGATCTTCCTTCAGTTTCCTTATTTCACCAGGGAACTCAAGGAGTGTGAGACTCTTTATGACAAACTGATTTATACACTGAAGAATATGCAACACTGGAACCGAATGCCTGACGCGTTGAAAGAACAGGTTTTCAGCCGTCTGGAAGAACTTGCTGCCGTGGCTAATCTCTCGATGGAGGACCGCATCGCTTATGATAAGGCGCTGGATCGATATCGTGTGAGCCGGATTGTGGAAGAGGATGCACGTGAAGCCGGATGGAAAAAGGGACTGGAGGAAGGTCGTGCGGAAGGCCGTGCAGAAGGCCGTGCGGAAATACAAATAGCTATTGCACGGAATCTCAAGGCGTTGGGTATGAACAATGAACAGATAGCAAAGACTACGGGACTGAGAGAAGAGGATATAGAAGGACTGTAGGATGATGATAAATGAAACCAAATAAGCGAGTTGTCGCTTTCTTATAAAAACTAATCAATGATTTTTGGAAAAAAGTGGGCGCTGCTGCCAGTTCTGGCAGTGGCCTTGCCTTCATTTGCCCAAACGGAAGCATCGTTGGGCTACCGGCTGGAGGCGGATGTGAACGTGTCTGCCGGGGAGTATGCGCCGATGTGGATGACGTCCAACCGCTACGGGCTGGCGTCGGAACGGCCGAACAGCGGATGGCTCCGGGCGGGGGTGACTTATGACCAGCCGCTGAAACGGAACTGGAGAGTGGGAGCCGGACTGGATCTGGCGGGTACGCTGAACAACGGGGCGGTGCCGGACCGGGCCAGGTTCGTGGTGCAGCAGGCGTATGCGGATGTGTCGTGGAAGATGCTGACGCTGAGTATCGGAAGCAAGGAGCGGGGAAATTTCCCGCTGGACAAGGATGAACGGCTCAGCAGCGGCATGATGGTGGAGGGTATGAACGCGCGTCCCGTGCCGCAGGTGCGGGGGGAGATCCGGGAGTATCTGCCGCTGGGATTCACGGGCAACTGGCTGTCACTGAAGGGGCATATCGCTTACGGTATGTTTACGGACAATGGCTGGCAGGAGGAGTTTGCGGCACCGGGAAAGACGGTGCTGAAGAATGTGCTGTATCACTCGAAGTCGCTGATGTTGCGCCTGGGCAACCGGGAGAAGCTGCCGGTGGAGTTTGAATTCGGGCTGCTGACGGCGGCGCAGTTCGGCGGAACGGTGTACCGGAAGAATGAGGACGGCAGCCTGACATTTGTGAAGGACAAGCCGAACGGTCTGAAGGATTTCATGAAGGTGCTGATCCCGAAGCAGGCCAGTACGCTGCAGAATGTACAGGGAAATCATTGCGGGAGCTGGAATTTTGCCTTGTCGTATTATCTGAAGGACTGGAAGTTCCGGGCGTATCTGGAGCATTATTTCGAGGATCACTCGCAGATGTTCTGGCAGTATGGCCGCTGGAAGGACGGGCATCTGGGACTGGAGGTGACCTTGCCGGAGAACCGCTGGGTGACGCGGGTGCTGTGGGAAGGACTGAATACCAAGGATCAGACGGGGCCGATCTTGTATGACGGCATCGCTGGTTCGTTTCAGGATGTGCAGATGAGCGGCGGCGACAATTATTATACGAACGGGGAGTATCTGGGCTGGCAGCATGCGGGTCTGGGACTGGGACATCCGTTCCTGCCGGGACCGGCATATAATACGGACGGCAGCAATGTGTTCAAGAGTAACCGTGTCCGGGCGAATCACCTGGGAATGACGGGAGATCCGTCGGAAGAATGGAACTGGAGGGTGCTGGTGTCGTTTGCCCGTCACTGGGGAACTTATTCGGCACCGCTGGACAAGCCGCGCAAGCAGTTCGGATCGCTCTGGGAGGTGACATACCGTCCGAAGCGGCTGGCGGGATGGAGTTTCTCGGCGGCTCTGGGACTGGATCGAGGAAATTATCTGCCGGGAAATACGGCGGGAGGTACGTTCTGCATCCGCAAGACGGGGGAACTGCTGAAACGCTAGGACACCGGAAACGGTGACCGGTTTCCGACGGAGGAATGCCGGACGGGAGCCGGAAATGAATGTTGAAATGATTGAAAATAATAAAAGGGTTTATGAAAATGATACAATTAAGCGGAAAGACGAAGGCGACACTGGTGTATGCATTGCTGGTGCTGGGCCTGATACTGGCCTGTCTGCTGATGCCGGGATGTGCCAAGCAGCCGGTGGACAGCAGCGTGGAAGGGTTCTGGAAACTGGAACGCTTCACGACGAAGGAGGACGGAGCCGTGCATGAGCCGGAACGGATTTTCTACGGGATCACGCGCTACGTGGTGGAAATTGCGGAACGGCAGGGTACGCAGGGGTACGGGGATTTCATCGGTCGCTTCGGCTATACGGACGAGGGCCGGGAGGCGGTGATGAGTGAGTTTAAGGTGCGTGCCGGGACGAGTGACAGCAAGAAGGATGCCACGCTGGAGCAGCTGAAGCCTTTCGGTATCGGAGCGATGGAAACGACGTTCCGCATCGTGAAGGCGGACGGCAAGGCGCTGGTGCTGGAATCGGATTATGCTACGCTGGAGCTGAAGCGCTACTGACACGGGATATATTGCTTCTCAGATGCGTGAGATCAGAAGCGTAATGGGGAGCTGAAACGCATGAGTTCCCGGGGAAGAGGGAAAATGAAGTAACCAAAATTTTTTTTGTAAAAATCATATTGAAAAGCACTAGGTCATGAAAAGAGGAATGGCAGAGTCGTATAACCGGCTTGTAAATGTATTTGTCATTGCCTGTGATACCTGTATCGTAGGCGGACTGTTTCACAGATTTTATCATTGGGCACAGGATACGGCCTGGGAGAAGACACTCCAGGCATCGGAGTTCCAGATTGTGGCAACGCTGATGTTGTGTTACCTGCTGTGTGCGATGCATACGGGGGTAATTCTTTACCGACGGAAGGTGTTCGCGTATGAGGTGCTGACCCGTGTGGCCAAGAATGTGGTGTTCTTTGCAATCCTGGGCGGGGGAATCCTGCAACTGGGAGGATATATGGATGCCTGGTCGAAGCTGTTTCTGGCGTACCTGCTGGCGGTGCTGGTCTGTGTGTCGGTGTTCCGGCTGGGCCTGCGTATGCTGATCAAGGCGTACCGTACGAAGGGCGGTAACCTGCGGTTTGTGGTACTGGTGGGCAGTGCGGACAACAACCGGGAGCTGTATCAGGAACTGACGTCGCAAAGCTGGGCAGGATACCGTGTGCTGGGGTATTTCGATTTTGAACCGAACGGGAATTTCCCGCAGGAGTGTCCGTATCTGGGCAAGCCGCAGGAGGTGACGGATTATCTGAAAAAGCACGGGAATACGCATTTCCTGTTCTGCTGTCTGCCGTCGAAGGACCGGGAGGTGATCATGCCGATCATTGATTACTGCGAGAATAACCTGGTGCATTTCTACAGTGTGCCGAACGTGCATAACTACCTGCAGAACCGCATGTATTTCAACATGATGGGGAATGTGCCGTACCTGAGTCTGCGGCAGGATCCGCTGAGCCGTCTGGGTAACAAAATTATCAAACGGACATTTGACATCGTGTTCTCGCTGTGTTTCCTGTGTACGCTGTTTATCCCGATCCTGATCATCGTGACCATCATCACGAAGATTACCATGCCGGGCCCGATCTTCTTCAAGCAGAAACGGAACGGATTGAACGACAAGGAGTTCTACTGTTACAAGTTCCGGAGCATGAAGGTGAATGCGGATGCGGACAAGGTGCAGGCTACGAAGGATGACCCGCGGAAGACGAAGTGGGGGAACATCATGCGCAAGACGAGCATCGACGAGCTGCCGCAGTTTATCAACGTGCTGAAGGGTGACATGAGCGTGGTGGGACCGCGTCCGCACATGCTGAAGCATACGGAGGAGTATTCGAAGCTGATCAACAAGTATATGGTGCGTCACTTTGTGAAGCCGGGTATCACGGGCTGGAGCCAGGTGACGGGCTACCGTGGGGAGACGAAGGAGCTGAAGGACATGGAGGGACGTATCCGCGGGGATATCTGGTACATCGAACACTGGAGTTTCGGTCTGGACCTGTATATTATCTACAAGACCGTGGCGAATGCCGTTCATGGTGAGAAAAATGCTTACTGATTCTTGCTGCTCTCAGCCGGAGGTCACAGCATGTTCCGTTTTATTTGATCTTTTCGTAAGTTCTCGCTATCTTTGCCTGCTGAAAATGAGTAAATGAAAATTAGACGAGCAAACTGAATAAGCATGAAAAGAGGTTTTTGGGAGGTATGTTGTGTGCTTGCCCTGACTGCCGGAAGTGTGCTGGCGGGCTGTGGCGAGAAAAAGGATATGTCGATGAAAATGAACGAGCCGCGCAATATCCGCGGAGTGGTGAGCTACAGACGTTCGTTCGGGGATCTGAACGACGTGCAGCTGAAGTCGGCCAAGGCAATTGGTATCCGGCCGATTGCTTCGCGGGAAGAAGCCCGGAATCTGGGAGACCGGCTGGACGAGATCGGTCCGTGTGAACTGTACGGAATGGATTCGCTGACGCACTCTATTCCGTATCTGGTGCCGAAGGCGAGTGAGCTGCTGGACACCATCGGGGCGAACTTCCTGGATTCACTGGCCTGCAAGGGGCTGAATCCGAACCGGGTGATCGTGACGTCGGTGACCCGTACGAAGGAGGATGTGAAGCGTCTGCGGAGAACCAACGGGAATGCGTCGATGAACTCGTGTCATTTCTACGGAACGACTTTTGATATCAGCTGGAAACGGTTTGAGAAGGTGGAGGATCCGGACGGACGGCCGATGCAGGACGTGAGTGCCGACACGCTGAAGCTGGTGTTGTCGGAGGTGCTGCGTGACCTGCGGAAGGCGGACCGCTGCTATGTGAAGTATGAACTGAAACAGGGTTGTTTCCACATAACGGCGCGTTGAGTATGTTCCGGTATTTCATCTATTTGTCGTTCGACGGAACGAATTACCACGGCTGGCAGATCCAGCCGAACGGAGCAAGTGTGCAGGAAACGCTGATGAAGGCACTTTCTACCTTCCTGCGCCGGGAGATTGAAGTGGTGGGGGCCGGACGTACGGATGCCGGTGTGCATGCACGGCTGATGGTGGCTCACTTTGACTTTGACACGGAACTGGACGGGGAGGTGGTGACGGACAAGCTGAACCGGCTGCTGCCGCCGGACATTGCGGTGTACGGGGTGCGGCGGGTGAAACCGGAGGCGCACGCGCGCTTTGATGCGACTTCGCGCACGTACAAATATTATATCCACACGCGGAAGGATCCGTTCCGCAGGGGGTATTCGTGGCGTATCTTCCAGCCGCTGGATTTCGAACGGATGAACGAGGCGGCACAGACGCTGTTTGACTATACGGACTTCACGAGCTTCAGCAAGCTGCATACGGACGTGAAGACGAACAACTGCCGGATCATGCTGGCCCGCTGGGAGCAGACGGGGGACGGGGAATGGGTGTTTACCATCCGGGCTGACCGTTTCCTGCGCAACATGGTGCGGGCTGTGGTAGGAACACTGGTGGAGGTGGGCCGCGGCAAGCTGACCGTGGACGGGTTCCGCCGGGTGATCGAGGAGAAGAACCGCTGCAGTGCCGGTACGTCGGTGCCGGGACATGCACTGTATCTCACGGACGTGAGTTATCCGGACGATCTGTTCCTCTAGCGTTTTTCGGTCAGGTATTTCCAATAACGCACCGGCATATCCTTGCGGTGCTTGACGGGGTTCAGGCGTTCCCTGATACATACCGTTTTGAAATAGCTCTTCCAGAGATCCTGGAAGAGCTTTTCTTTTTCATCGAGCTGGTCTTCGCGGAGGATGCCGTCGGTAAGGGGTTGCTGGGCAGGATCGCTGAAGGTGATCTCGCTGACATCAGTGCGGTCGTAATAGTAGCCGAAGCGCCGGCGGGCATCGTAGATGATCCAGGGCTGGTCGGCAAAGCGGTCGCGGAAATGGCGTACCGTAAGCGAGAGCACGTTGTAGAGGGGTTCCATGATGCCGAAGTAGGTGCCGTCGGCGGTTTTCTGGAAGCGCATGAACTGGAGGACGCGCATGCGTTCGCCACTGACTTTGCGGCCGAGTTGCCAGACGGCCAGGACATCGGGATCGGCATAGTGGGTTTCGATGTTCCGGGGAGAGTCGAATACCTTGCGGAGGTAGCGCATCAGCAGCATGGGGGCTTCGGGCAGTTCGGAGAGCCAGCAGCCGGTGACGGAAGCAAGCCCGGCGGCGGAGAGTTTTTTGCGGAGAGCTTTCCAGACGCGTTCGGACTTTTCGGGATCGGTCACGAGGGTATGTACCTCGTCGCAGAACAGGGGAAGGGGCTCGCCGGCGGTGAGCAGGGCTTCGGGAAAGGTCTTGCGGGCGTAGGCATCGAACAGGGCGGTGAGCAGTCCTTCGAAGGTATGGTCGTAGAGGAAGACGGTCATGGGCGGACGGGTTAGGGGTTAATCCTGGAAATCGAAACTCAGCTGACGGTCGTCGGTCTTGCGGGCCGGACGGGGAAGGAGCAGCTTGCGTACACCTGCGGGCCCGAGATCGAGGATGGTCTTGTCGGGCAGTTCGTGGCAGGTGATGAAATAGCGGGCTTTCTTGACCACGGCTCCCATACGCTTGAGGTCGTAGAGGCCGATGCGGGAGAAGCGGCGCGAAAGGACGATGAGACGTGCCGAGCGCACTCCGATGCCGGGGACGCGCAGCAGGGCTTCGTAGTCGGCCGTCAGGATGTTTACGGGAAAGAATTCCGGATGACGGAGGGCCCAGGCCAGTTTGGGATCGACTTCCAGATCGAGGTCGGGGGAGGCATCGTCCACGAGTTCATCCACCCGGAACTGATAGAAGCGCAGGAGCCAGTCGGCCTGATAGAGGCGGGTCCCCCGCACCAGGGGCGGCTGTTTCAGGGCAGGCAGCCGCTTGTCGTAGGTGTTGACGGAGATGTATCCGGAGTAGTAGACACGCTTCATGGTGGGGCGCTGGTAGAGGGCCGACGACACGTTGAGGATGTTGCGGTCGGTTTCGGAAGTGGCGCCCACGATCATCTGGGTGCTTTGTCCGGCGGGGGCAAAGCGGGGGGCATGGCGGTGTTTCTTCCGTTCCTCGGCACTTTCGAGGGCGCCCTGCTGGATGTACAGCATCGGCTTGTAGACGCTCTGGTGGTCTTTCTCGGGAGCCAGCAGCTTGAGATTCTTTTCCGTAGGGATTTCCAGATTGACACTGAGGCGGTCGGCATAGCGTCCGGCCTGGCGCACCAGTTCCTCGCTGGCTCCGGGAATGCTCTTGAGGTGGATATATCCGTTGAAGCGGTGTACCTCGCGCAGGTCTTTGGCCACGCGTACCAGGCGTTCCATGGTGTAGTCGGGATTGCGTACCACGCCGGAGCTGAGGAAAAGTCCTTCGATGTAGTTGCGGCGGTAGAACTCGATGGTGAGATCCACGAGTTCGGAGACCGAGAGAGTGGCCCGGGGAATGTCGTTGCTGACACGGTTGATGCAATAGGCACAGTCGTAGATGCAATAGTTGGTGAGCATGATCTTGAGCAGGGAAATGCAGCGTCCGTCTTCGGAGAAACTGTGGCAGATGCCCCATCCTCCCACGGTGTTGCCGAGACCGTCTTTGCGGCTGTTCCGGCGCACGGTTCCGCTGGAAGCGCAGGAAACGTCGTATTTGGCCGATTCGGTCAGTATCTTCAGTTTCTGGATCACCTGTTCGTTCATCTTGCTGTGTATTTTTGATCAAAGGTAGAGAGAGTTTGCGACTTGTGCAAAATCTTTGGGGATTTTGTCGTACCTTTGCGGCCGGTTATTCAACGAGACAAATTTATGTGGTTATTACTGGCTTTCTGCTCAGCGGCGTTGCTGGGCTTTTATGACGTATTCAAGAAAAAATCGCTGGCAGGCAATGCGGTGCTTCCCGTGCTGGGACTGAACACCCTGTTTTCGAGTCTGATCTTCCTGCCGTTTATCCTGATTTCTCATTTCCGTCCGGAATGGTTGCAGCATACCCTGTTTTATGTGCCTGATGCGGGCTGGGAGGTGCACAAGTTTATCCTGGTGAAGTCGCTGATCGTGCTGTCGTCGTGGACGTTCGGCTATTTCGGCATGAAGCATCTGCCGCTGACCATTGTGGGACCGATCAATGCTACCCGTCCGGTGATGACGCTGGTGGGAGCCTTGCTGATTTTCGGCGAGCGGCTGAACGTGTATCAGTGGATCGGTGTGCTGCTGGCCATCGGATCGTTTTTCCTGCTGAGCCGTTCGGGCAAGAAGGAGGGGATTGATTTCACCCACAACAAATGGATTGCCTTTATTGTGCTGGCGGCGGTGCTGGGTGCGGCAAGCGGGCTGTACGACAAGTACCTGATGAAGCAGTTCAACAACATGGTGATCCAGTCGTGGTATAACATCTATCAGTTTTTCCTGATGGGCGGGGTGCTGATGTTCCTGTGGTGGCCCAAACGCAAGACGAGTACGCCTTTCCACTGGAACTGGTGCATTCCGCTGATTTCCGTGTTTCTGTCGGCAGCGGACTTTATCTATTTCTATGCCCTGAGCATGGACGGGTCCATGATTTCCATTGTGTCGATGGTACGCCGGGGAAGCGTGATCGTGTCTTTCCTGTTCGGTGCGATGATTTTCCGCGAGAAGAATCTGCGGAGCAAGGCTATTGACCTGCTTCTGGTTCTGATCGGTATGTTCTTCCTCTATCTGGGAAGCGTACTGGGTTAAAAATAATCCCTCTGTTCCGGTTCTGATGCTGTAAGTGTCAGTATGGGAACAGAGGGATCATTGTATCCGGGCCTGTTGCGCCGGTCAGGACGGATTATAAATCTTCCAGCACGATGGTATAGCCGCCGGTGAAGCTCTTTCCGGGAGCCAGATGCTGGATCCATTCACGGTCTTTCAGTTCGCCGCGGTAGCCTACGGTGTCGCAGCGTCCGTACCACGGTTCCAGACATACGAAAGGCACGTCGGGGTGGACGGCACTGGGCGACCAGACAGCAGCGAGAGGCGTGTTGAACTCCAGGCTGAGGTAAGGCTTCCGGTTGCGGTCGAGCAAAGTCATTTTCCGGAGCTGGCTGTTGTCGAAGATATAGGTGTCGCATCCGAAGCTGTCGCTGGTGAGTTCCATGATGCCGTCGGGCAGGCGGAGCTCCTGATGTTCAGGCTTCACGCAGCCCTTTTCTGCCGGAGTGAGGTAATGAAGCAGGAGGTGCTTCTGTCCGAAGTCGAGGAATCCCCGCTGCTTGGTGTTCAGATCGAGGTCGCGGTAGTAGAAAGCCGGATGGCCTCCGATCTGGAAATGCATTTCGCGGTCGCCGGTGTTTTCCACATTCCAGATCACCTGAAGGCGGTTGTCCCGCAGGCGGTATCCGATTTGCAGGATGAAGGGGAAGGGATAGAGTTTCAGGGTATCTTCGTTGCTCTCCAGACTGAATACCAGAGAATTTTCTTCCTCGTAGGTCAGCTGGAACTCACAGTCGCGTGCGAATCCGTGCTGTCCCAGTTCGTAGGTTTCCCCCTCATGGTTGTACTGGTTGTTCCATAACCGTCCGACGATGGGGAACAACACCGGTGAGCGGCGTCCCCAGAAGCGTATGTCGCCTTGCCATAAATATTCATTTCCGTTGGCCATGATGCTGGCCAGCTCTGCTCCGTGGTCTGTGATCTGGACCGTAATTTTGTCATTCGAAAGTATTTTCATCAGATTTATTGTTTTATTTCTCTTGATTTTTCAAGAAGCTTGGTTTATGGCCTCAAAGGTAAGAGATTTTTTTTGGGCTTATCTGCTGAAAATATATATTTTTGTGCGGAAACCTAAAAATGTGAAAATGAAATATCGCCATTGGTCCGGCTGGATTATATTACTGACCCTGGCGGGGATAGTCGGATGTTCCAGGGCCGGACAAGACAGGAAGGGCAGGAATTTGGGAGTTTATGAGGCATTCATGCGGGAAATGGAGGATTCTCTGACAAAAGATCCTGCCGGAATATACAACAGGCTGGACAGTGCACTGGCTTCGGCTCCGGACAGCATGAGTTATTACCGGAACATGCTGCTGAAGGCGAAAGCACTGTTTTATACGGCTGAATTTGATTCGATGGTACCATTGATGGACCGTGTGCGGGCATATTGCGACCGCAGCGACGACAATGCTGCCATCCAGGGATTGTATTGCCAGATTTATAATATGGAGGGAAACCTGTACGGACGGAAGTCGGAAATGGATTTGTCGGCAAAGGCTTTTGAGAAAGCCTACGCCTGTGGACTGGCTGCCGGAGAGCGTGAGAAGCTTCCTTATATCTGCATCAATCTGGCTGATGCGTATGTGCGCGGCGGCCGTTTTGACCTCGGATCTTTCTGGTACAGACGCACGCTGTCTATGTTTGATTCGCTTCAGGTAGCTGAAAAAGACCGTTTCCCGGTTTATTACGGACTGGCTCAGGTAAGCATGGAACTGCGTAACTTTGACCGTTGTGACTATTATTTCAATCTGGCCGAACGTTCGTTTGACCAGATGCGTCCGTATGAGAAGCATGTGTATCTGAACAACCGGGGCAACTCGTATTATTTCCGTCAGGATTATCCGACGGCACTGGGGTATTTCCGCCGTTCGCTGGCGCTGACCCGGAAATATCCCGACATGGAGTTTGAACGGAATCTGACCATGATCAATATGGGTGAGGTCTTTCTGCTGATGAACCAGACGGACTCTTCTGCCTATTATCTGAGCCGCTGTTATGACTTTTTCCGCCGGGTGAATAATCAGACTGCCTTGTATTACATTGATACGCAGTTGATTGAACTGGCACTGAAGCAGAAGAACCTGCCACTGGCACGGATGCGCCTGAAAAATGCCGTGAAGCCCGATTATGTGGAACCCAACATGGTGAATGTCCGGAACCGCTATCTGCAGCATTTTTATGAAGAGAGCGGGGATTTCCGGAAGGCTTACCATTATTTGCAGGAGAACAAGCGGATTGATGACTCGATCCGCAGTGAGCGTGTGAAGATGCGTGCCGCGGAGATTGCACTGAAATACCGTCAGGACAGTACGCTGATGCAGAAGGAAATTTCCATTCAGCAGAAGGAAAACCAGCTGCTTCATTTGCATCAGTGGCTTTATGGACTTGTGGGTTGCATTTTGCTGCTGGGTACGGCTGCACTGGCTCTGTATCTGTATCGCCGGAGAAAGATCGACAAGGAACGCTGGAAACTGCAGACGGCCATTACTTCCCTGCGTCTGGAGAATATCCGTAACCGGATTTCGCCGCATTTCATCTTTAATGTGCTCAACCGGGAAGTGAGCGAACGGAAGGAAAACCCGGATAACACGAACCTGATGGGACTGATCAAGCTGATGCGGCGTAACCTGGAACTGACAGACAGTCTGGCCGTGACTCTGGCTGATGAACTGGATTTTGTTCATACGTACGTCAGTCTGGAGCAAAAGTCGCTGGGAGAGGAGTTCCGGTTTGAAGTATCAACGGGTGATGTCGATCTGAATGTGGTACGTGTGCCTTCCATGCTGCTTCAGATTCCGGTGGAGAATGCCATCAAGCATGCTCTCCGCCTGAAGGAAGGCAAACGCAGACTGTGGATCAGGGTGATGCAGGAAGGAGAGAGAGTCGTAGCCACGGTGTGCGACAACGGAGGAGGCTACCGACGGCAGAGTGTGAACCGGGGAACGGGAACCGGAATGAAGGTGATTACCCAGACTATTCAGCTGCTCAATTCATACAACCGGCAGTCTATTGTCATGACCATCAGCAATGTGCCGGTGGAAGACGGAGAAACAGGATGTGAAGTGCGTTTCACCATTCCTTTGCATTATTCTTACCGATTAACCAAATAACACTATGAATAAGATTTATCGAACAGTAATTATAGATGACGAAGAGAGTGCCATCGACAATCTCTGTCTGGCCTTGAAGCCATACGGACAGATTGTAGTGGAAGGGGTGGCACACAATGGAGCGGCAGGGCTGAAACTGATCGAAAAGGTACGCCCTGACCTGGTGTTTCAGGATGTGGAACTGCCCGATATGCTGGGCATGGAACTGGTTACCCGTGCCCGGAAGAAACTGGGAGTGAACATGGAGGTCGTGTTCTATACAGCCTATAACAAATATATGATTGACGCCTTCCGTGCTTATGCCTTCGATTTTCTGCTGAAACCGGTGGATTCGCAGGAACTGGAAGTCGTGATCCGGCGTCTGGAAGAACGGGGAAAGGAGGTGGAGGCGGTCAAGGCGCAGCTGCCTGTACCTACGGCAGAGAAACCGTTTATGATGGTGACTCCTACGGGTGACCTGCGTTTCCTGCATGCTTCGGAGATCGGTTATTTCCGTTATCTGTCGGGGCGGAAGCTGTGGGAAGTGGCATTGTCGGACGGAACTTTCCTGCCCCTGAAGCGGAATACGACGGCCGAACTGCTTTGTATTTATGACAAGTCGTTTGTGCAGGTACACCAGTCATATATCGTGAACATGAATTATCTGGTGATGGTTCAGGACAACCGCTGTATCATGTATCCGCCCTTCGACGGATGTGATGAACTGCTGGTTTCCAAGAAGTACAGGAAGGAAATGATGGATCGGTTTTATCAGCTTTAAGCCGGATGCTGATGATTGGATACCGAAGCGGTTGTTTTTTTGCCTGGTAGTGAAAAACGACCACTTAGTTTATAAATTTGACCGGATAGTTATTGATTTGGTCTGTTTTATCCATTCTTTGTCAAAAAAATATTGCGGCTTTATAAGGGATTGCTTACTTTTGCAACGAGGTCGTTTCTGATGGAAATAGCTTTGGTCTTGTCTGTCTCTGTTTTTGAGCTATGGAAGTGGAAACGGCCTTTTTTATATCTATTTGACTTACTTTATATTCGCTGTGAAGCGAATCTTTCCTCTATGTGATATAGGGGTGCTTATTTTATACAATAAACATTTTTTTGGTTGAGGGAGGTCACTCGCATTTGCGGGTGGCCTCTTTTTTCTGAAGACAAATACTTTTTGGCATATTTTTTTAGAGATTCTGACCTTTGAAAGGACAGGATTTTTCCGGATATTTGTGAAAAACAAATTTCCGATACATGAAAATCAGATATTTACTGCTTCTGCTCCTTGCTGTTTTTTTCTTCAGAAACAGTTACGCTCAGGAGTATCTGCCCCAGGTGGAATCCCGTTATTATGTCAGTGATTCCGTTACAATCTGGAAGCCGAAACCATTGCGGGCGGCGGGTGAGGTGATTGGAACTAACCTGGCTGTCTGGGCATTCGACCGCTTTATCGTCAATGAAAGCTGGGCCCGGATCAACGGGAAAACGATCAGGAACAATTTCAGACGCGGACTGATGTGGGACAGTGATCAGTTTACCACCAATTTGTTTTCCCATCCTTATCATGGCGGGCTGTATTTTAATGCCGCACGAAGCAATGGACTGAATTTCTGGCAGTCCATTCCCTATGCAGCCGGCGGAAGCCTGATGTGGGAATTTTTTATGGAAACAGAGGCACCGTCTCCCAATGACATGCTGGCCACTACTTTCGGAGGGGTTGCACTGGGAGAGATAACTTTCCGGCTGTCCGATCTGTTCATTGACAACCGTACCAGCGGATGGGAACGTGCCGGGCGGGAACTGCTTGCTGGAATCATCTCGCCGATGCGGGCCATTAACCGGCTGATCACGGGGGAGGCCTGGAAACGGCGAAGTTATAAGGGGCGCAGCTATTCGAACGTTCCGGTCAATTTTGTAGTCAGTCTCGGTCCCCGTTTTCTGGCCGATGAGGAGAAGTCCAGGAAGGGATCTTCCAGTCTGCATGTGGACATGGCCCTGAATTACGGAAATCCTTTTGATGATGAACATTATACACCCTATGAATGGTTCCGTTTCAAAATGGGACTGGATGTGATCAACCAGCCGCTTATCAGTCAGGTGAATGCCATCGGTGCCTTGTGGGGAAAGAATGTATGGCAGCGGAAAAACCGTTCACTGATGATGGGAGTCTTCCAGCATTTTGATTATTACAACTCGGATATCAATGAGAAGAATGACCGGCTTGTTGCGCCTTACCGTATCTCGGAAGCTGCTGCTGTCGGCCTGGGCACCATCTATTACAAGAATCCGGAACCGGGAAAGAAGACCATGTTCTTTGGAGAACTGTATGCCAACGGAGTGGCATTGGGAGCCAGTCTTTCAGACTACATGAAGCTGGGCAAGAGGGATTATAACCTGGGAAGCGGATACAGCATCAAGGGAGGAGTAGGATGGATCTGCAACAGGCGGTTTGCTCTGCTGCTGAATCTGGAGAATTATCATATATTTACCTGGAAGGGGTATGATCCGGATCTGGACTGGAGTACGGTAGACGATCCGAATGCGCTGAATGTACAGGGAGACAGAAGCAATGCGCGACTGACGGTCGCTTCCGTCCAGCTGGCTTACCAGTTCGGGAAGCAGTGGAGTGTTGTTCTTTCCAACCGTTTCTTTAACCGGAAGACGAATTACAGATATTATGATGACGTGGACTATTCCACATACGATCTGATGCTGAAAGTAGGGTACCGGTTGTAACCGGTACCCTTTGTGGTCTTTATTTATCCAGCGTGAGACTGGCCAGCGGTTCACCGTCAAGACGGTACACCGTGACGGTTCCGTTTTCGTAAGTGGCAAAGGTCGGTACGTTTCCTCCCTTGGGGAAGGTTACCGAACCCGTATTGCAGACCACGCCGTCTGCCTGACGTTCCAGTTTCCAGAGATGCGTATGTCCGTAGAAAAAGCAGTCGGTGACAGCCTTGGGACGTTTTTCTTCATTGTAAATGTGTCCGTGGGTCAGGAAGAGACGTTTGCCGTTGTCTACCACGAGCGTATAGTCGGAAAGGATCGGGAAGTCCAGCAGCATCTGGTCCACTTCCGAGTCGCAGTTGCCGCGTATGGCAACGATTTCTCCGGCCATTGCGTTCAGCCGTTCGGCAATGCCTTTCGGGTCGAGTCCTTCGGGAAGACCGTTGCGCGGTCCGTAGTTCAGGATATCGCCCAGAATGCAGAGCAGGTCACACTGTTGTTCGCGGTAGAAAGCCAGCACTTTTTCCAGAGCAGGCAGGGATCCGTGGATATCGGATACGATCAGGTATTTCATATATAATCTTTATTAAAGTTATTCTTTCATGTCATTGATGTAAACGGTCTGCAGTGACGGCTGGTCTTTTTCGGTCCAGTAGCGGAAATACTCGATCTGGAATTCTCCTCCGTTGTCCTGGTCGGAAGGCAGTCCCCACCAGCTCGGGAAGGCTTCGCTGTCGAAATTGATGGTTTCGGGTGAATGCCAGAAATCGTTTTTCCGGTGGCGTATTTCTTTTCCGTTGACGTACCACACCAGTTCATCACGTGTCCATTTCAGTCCGGCTGTGATCCACTGGTCAGCCCAGCGGCCTTCTGTCAGGTGTTCCACGTGGTCACTGATCTGCAGGTTCTGTTTCTTGAGGATGTAATGCGAAGTAGCGAAATAAATTTTTTCATAAGAAGGAGCCGCATCGTTGCGTCCGCAGATCTCAAAAATGTCAATTTCTTCCTGTTTGATGGAATCCTGGGTGTACAGCCAGAATGCACTCGACAGGGCAGAGTTCATCGGCTTGCATTTGATTTCAAAGAAGCCGTAGAGTACCTTCTTTTTGCTTTGTACCGCAGCCGTAGTAAAGGTATGGTAGCCTTCCGGAGCATCGGCCACATTCTCGCGCTTTCCGGTCAGGATCAGCTGTCCGTTTTCCACACGCACGTTTTCCTTGCGGAACAGCGACGGCTGTCTGCCCAGCCAGGTCGGGTTGTGGTCGTACCATTTGGCCGTATCGAAGGGAGCTTCAAATTCATCGCTGATCTGGGTGTTGTAAACCCAGTTTCCGCTGTTTCCTTCCATGCAGGGCTGTGGCCAGGTACTTTCCTGTTGGTTCACGTTTTCTGTGCAGGCACAGAATAATGCCATTGCAAAAGTTGGCAGTAAAAGCAGATTTTTCTTCATGATCATTTCTTTTTGATGCTGTATGTGTATTTGACTAACCGAACAAAAGTACAAATAATAATTAATAAACTCAGTTTCGGCGAGATTTCTTTTGCAGTCAGAAATATTATTCGTAGTTTTGCGAACAACAAACAAAAAGAGAAAAGAAAGATGATCCAAAAGAAGTATTCGGAAGAGCAGGAGCGGATGGCCCGCTTTGCCAAGGCAATGGGACATCCGGCGCGTATGGCTATCCTTCAGTTTCTGGCCCGTCAGGAAAGCTGTTTCTTTGGCGATATCCACGAGGAACTGCCCATAGCCAAGGCTACCGTTTCGCAGCATCTGAAAGAGCTGAAGGATGCCGGACTGATTCAGGGGGAGATTGAAGCTCCGAAAGTGAAATACTGCATTAATAGAGAGAACTGGGAAATCGCCAGACGGATGTTTGCTGATTTCTTCGGTCAGCCTCTCTGCAAGAAAGAAGGGTGTTGCCGTTAAGCCCCTTTTTTATGCTGCATGTTCGTAGTTTGGCGAATTACTAATAAGGTGAATTATTAATCATAAAATTTAGATAAACGTATGAAGAATGTATGGTCTTTAGGACTGGTCTGCCTGCTTCTGGTTTCTTGTGGAAGCGGTGGAAAGGAAAAATCCGGATCTGAAGATCGGGTATGTGCCTGTGCCGACGGAAACACCTGTGCGGGAGGAGATGCCTGCAAAGGTCAGGGACCTGTGCCGGACAGAATGTAGCAGCCGGTGACTGTGTGGAGGTGCTTTGTTTTCACGGAAAACAGCGCTGTGCCACCTGCATAGCCATTGAGCGCAACACGCGTGAGGTGCTGGAGAAGGAGTTTGCTTTCGGCAATGCCCGCAAGTCGCCTGATACGTTCAAAGCCGGATTGGTGAAAACGGTCAGCGGAATGCTGAAGTAAGTACGGGGAAGCGTATGGATTGGTTACAGACATGGCTGGACAACAGTTCCACGCCTCTTCTGACTGCGTTTCTGCTGGGCTTGCTTACGGCTCTTTCTCCCTGTCCGCTGGCCACGAACATTGCAGCGGTGGGGTTTATCGGTAAGGACATTGAGGACCGGCGGAAGATTTTCCGCAACGGTCTGCTCTATACGTTGGGACGTATTCTGGCTTACACTCTGCTCGGTGTGGTACTGATACTGATCCTGAAAGAGGGATCCAGTATGTTCGGCATCCAGAAGGTGGTCGGTACATGGGGTGAACTGGCATTGGGACCGCTGCTCCTGGTCATCGGACTGTTCATGCTCGTGGGCGACAGACTGAACCTGCCCCAGTTCGGGTTCAGCGGTAATGCGGAAGGACTGGCGAAGAGAGGGGGCTGGGGAGCCTTGCTGATAGGGGTTCTGTTTGCCCTGGCTTTCTGTCCCACAAGCGGTGTGTTCTATTTCGGTATGCTGATCCCTCTGTCGGCTTCCGTGACAGCCGGTTATCTGTTGCCGGCCGTATTTGCCGTAGCCACGGCGATACCGGTGCTTGCCGTTGCCTGGATACTGGCTTTCAGTGTGCAGCAGATGGGCAGTTTCTACGGCAAGATGCAGAAGGTGCAGAAATGGATGAATCTCTTGGTGGGAGTCGTATTTATTCTCGTCGGCATCTATTATTGTTGGATAATGTATGTATAAACAAGATTAATAACTGATTAAATTTTTGGAAAGATGGAAATTAAAGTATTGGGACCGGGTTGCAGCAGATGCAAGACAACCTATCAGGTGATTGAGAAAGTGATCAGGGAAAACAACCTGGACGTGAAACTGACCAAGGTGGACGATCTGATGGAAATGATGAAGTATAACATCATGACCACTCCTGCCGTAGTCGTGGATGAAGTGGTGAAGATGAAAGGACAGGTGCCCACGGAAAGTGACGTAAAGAAACTTCTGGGAATCTGAAAACGCAGGTAGTGACATGATACAAGATTTTGCAGACTGGCTGGTCTATGGGATTTTCGGGCTGAGTGCCGGAACTTCCCTGGGCACGGCTGTGAACTTTTTCTTCTACGACACGGTCAAGATTCTGATCCTGTTGTTCTTCATCAGTGTACTGATGGGCATTGTCAATGCCTATTTTTCGATCGAACGGTTGCGCAACTATCTGGTTACGCACCGGATGTACGGGTTGCAGTATCTGCTGGCGGCTCTGTTCGGAGCCATCACCCCGTTCTGCTCCTGCTCGTCCATTCCGCTGTTCATCGGGTTTGTGAAAGGAGGGATTCCCCTGGGAGTGACCTTTGCCTTTCTGATCACCTCGCCGCTGGTCAACGAAGTGGCGGTGGCCATGTTCCTCGGATCGTTCGGACTGAAAGTGACTCTTATCTATGTCGTCAGCGGCATTCTGCTGGGAGTGATCGGCGGTTTCGTGCTGGGACGGATGAGGCTGGCCCCTTATCTCAGCGACTGGGTGAAACAGATTCAGGCACACTCGTCGGCTCAGGCAGATGAGTGGGAGAAAGATCACACCACCTTTATCCGCCGGTTGCCTGCCATTGTCCGTGATGCCTGGCGGATTGTCCGCGGCGTACTGGTGTATATTCTGATCGGTATCGGTATCGGAGCTTTCATGCACGGCTTTGTGCCCGAAGGATTTTTTGAGCAGTACATGTCGAAGGACAACTGGCTGGCCGTTCCTCTGTCGGTTCTTCTGGCCGTACCGATGTATGCCAATGCAGCCGGTATCGTGCCCGTCATCGAGGTGTTTGTAGCCAAAGGGATTCCGATGGGTACGGCAATCGCCTTTATGATGGCGGTGGTGGGACTGTCACTGCCCGAAGCCACATTGCTCAAGAAGGTGATGACCTGGCGTCTTATCGGGATCTTTTTCGGTACGGTAGCCTTTTTCATCATCCTGTCGGGCTATCTGTTCAATTTCATATTATAACCCTTTACAAGACTTATAGCGTTATGAAAATTTTGATACTTTGCACGGGAAACAGTTGCCGCAGCCAGATGGCTCATGGTTTCCTGCAATCGTTTGACGCCTCGCTGGAGGTGTATTCCGGCGGAACGGAACCGGCCGCACAGGTCAATCCCAAGGCCGTGGAAGTGATGAAGGAAGCAGGGATCGACATCAGCAGCCATACTCCGGTCAGTGTCCGTACCTATCTGGATCAGGCTTGGGATTATGTCATTACCGTGTGCGGGGGAGCCAACGAGAGCTGTCCGGCGTTTACGGGGAAGGTAGGCAAGCGCCTGCATATCGGTTTCGATGACCCTTCGCATGCCACAGGAACGCCCGAGTTTATCGAGGCTGAGTTCCGCCGCGTACGCGATGAGATCCGTGAGCGTTTCCATAGTTTTTATCTCTCGGAACTCTGCAGAAAGTAAAGATTATTCAGAGGAAAATTACCGGTCCGCATGATGTACCCGAACAGGTGTACCGTGCGGACCGTTTGATTACAGGCTCTTGCGCGGATCTTATGCTGCCTTTGCGCGGAATTTATGCGGTCAATCGGGCTGGATTATGCCTTCGTTGCGCAGGAATTATGCGGTCAATCGGGCTGCATCGTGCGGTCGTTGTATCACTGAATAAATTCATTTTACTTATAGTTAAATATTGTAAAAAGCAAAAAAAGAGGCAGTATTTTTTTCTTACCTTTGCATCCGGTTTAAGTATCATTATAGGGAAAAAAGCCCTTTGATAGTTTAAATTCAAAGTAAAAAAATAAGCACGGAACTTAAAATAAAACGATGGTTGGATTGAAGATTCTTTTGAGCTGGGCTTCACTGACTTTTTTGTTAAGTAGTGGAGTGCTTTTCATGCGTCGTCGCAGTGGAGACCGCTCCCGTCTTTTTTTAGCCTGGGTCTGGTTGTTTGCCGGACTTGCCTTTCTTTGTCGTTTGCTGGCTCCAGCATTTGATCAGCCTATTGTAAACCAGGTTCTTCCTGTTACAAACATGGGCGGTGGCCTTTGGGCGATTGTATTCCTTTATTTATATCCGCTGGAAGCTATTGGCAACGGATGGCTTACCCGGAGGAACATGTTGCTTTTCCTGATGCCCGGTCTGGTTTTAGGAGTAATCCTCTGGTTTATGAAGCCTTATGCCAGGGAATTAACTTCTTTCGCTGATATCTGGACATACATAGGAGAGTTTAATGTGTGGTTCAGGCTGGCAGCACTGATTCTGGGAGTTTCTTTTTATGCTGTTTTCCTGTATTATATTCCCTATAACTGGATGAAAAGTACGGTGTATCACAGCTGGATCGTTCTTTATTCTGTCAAAATACAGCTCATCTCTGTCTGTTTTGTTCTGTTTATGCTGACAGGACTGGCATGGGTCAGTTCCATTCATTTGCTGGTATGTATGGCAGTGGCGGTAACCGTAACCTACCGGGAACTCTTTATCCGTTTTGAGGTCCGTTGTACTGAGGATCCTCAACAAGAATCAGACAAGTCAGATGTTCTTCCTGACCTGGTTGCAGATGTCGAACCGACTGATCCCCTGATTGAGCGTCTGCGTCGTCTGATGGATGATGATCAGATCTGGAGGAATCCTGACATTGATCTGCCGTATCTGGCTCAGGAACTGAATACCAACCGCAGTTATCTGTCGAAAGCCATTCAGGATGACGGGTACAAAAATTTTGCAGACATGATCAACCGGAAACGGATTGCAGAATTTCTGAAGCTGGCCGATGCTGGTTCGGTAGTCAGTGTGCAGGATACATTTTTCTATGTCGGGTTCCGTTCACGTGAAACCGCTCTGCGCTGTTTCAAGAAATATGTGGGTGTTTCGCCTACCGATTATTTGCGCAGCCGTATGGCCTATCATACCCTCCAGACCGAATAATTTGCATTTTTGACACAATGTTTTGTAAAAATGAAACGTTGTGGAGAGAATTTCCAACTTATTTTGCAGTTGTAAAAAAATAAGCTGGTGACTTACGGTTTGAAGGAAATGAGAGGGCTTTTGTATCGGTTACCCGGAAGTCTTTTTTCCGGTCTGATACTTCTGGCGATGTTGTTTGGATGTGCAGGGTCTTTATTGGCACAACAGACTGTTATTCGTCAGACCGATCAGTCGTACACTCTTTTATTCAATATCGACAGTCATACTGTTGATACGGCTTACTGCTCCAACGATGCGGTTCTTGACCAGATTGAGACAGGGCTTGGCCGACTTCTGTCTGTATCCGGGGTGATGATCGACTCTGTGGTCATTGTTTCTTCGGCATCCCCCGACGGTCGCAACAGCTATAATTACCGCCTTTCAGCGGAACGTGGGCAGCATGTGTATCATCATTTGCGGAGCCTGTATTCAGGCCTGCCCGAATCATGCTGGATCCTGGAGTCCAGAGGTGAAGACTGGGTAGCTTTCCGCAATATTCTGGATGGAGATCCGGACCAGCCTGCCCGCAAGGAACTGCTTGCCATCGTCGATACGGATTATCCGGCCGACGAGAAAGAGCGTCAGATCAAGAGATTCAGGCAGGCTTATGCCTATCTGGCAGATCATCATTTATATAAACTCCGGGCTGTTTCCGTTACTGTATATGCTTCCGTGCACGACCTGGCACCGGTTGAGCCGGTTCATGCCCTGTCTGTCGGCACTCAACTGACTCTGAAGCCTCTGTCTGCCGGCACTCATCTGATCCAGCCGGCTCTGTCTGCATCTGCGGAAAAGAAACGTTTCCGCCTGCCTCCCTTTGCCGTGAAAACCAATCTGCTTTATGATGCCGCGCTTGTTCCTAATATCGGACTGGAGTTTTTCTTCAGGGAAAGATGGTCGGTAGCCCTCAACTGGATGTATGCCTGGTGGAAGACCGACCGCCGCCATTATTACTGGCGCGTTTACGGGGGAGATGTGGAGGCACGCTACTGGCTGGGGAAAGACGGTTACGGCTATCACCGTTCCGGTCATCACGTAGGGGTATATGCCCAGACCGGTACGTTTGACTTTGAACTGGGCGGACGCGGATACATGGTCGACGACTGGGGATATGGCGGAGGAATCTCTTACGGCTATTCCCTGCCCGTGGCCCGGAACCTGAATCTGGACTTTACGCTCGGAGTGGGAGTATTTCACGGGAAATGCAAGGAATATCTGCCGATAGACGGGCGGTACGTGTGGCAGCTGACCAAGAAAATGAACTGGGTAGGTCCCACCAAGGCTGAAATATCTCTGGTGTGGCATATTGGAGACAGAAACTGAAAGGACGAAGCGATATGGGCAAGAAAGTGATACTATATTCCCTTTTACTGATGCTGCAGGCACTGGCTGGCTGCAAGCATAAGGATTTGTATATGGGGCATGACTCATCCTCTACGCTGATCCTTCAGGTAAACTGGCATCTGGAGTGGAACATTGAATACCTGATTGACTGGGAAACAGAATGGAACCCCGAATGGATCATGGACTGGAGCAAGGTGACACCTCCCGAACCCGAAGGAGTGCGACTGGTCACCGAGACCCGGGAAGAGGGATACCGCCAGATATTCAATCTGCCGTCGGGAGGAGGAAGAGTGACGTTGCAGCCGGGAGTTTATACGGCCCTGCTTCATAACAACGATACGGAGTATATTGTTTTTGAGACGGAAGATCTGGTGTCGACCTTGACGGCTACCACCCGCAGCCGTTCCCGCAGCCCTTATTCGGAGAACAATCCGGCTGAATCGACGGTAAATCCCCCGGACTACCTGTTTTCCAGTTACTCGGAAGAATTTCATATCCGTGAGCTGGAAGAATGGGAGGACGGTGAAGAAGAACGGATTATAGAGATTGATGTTGCCATGCATCCGGTGGTGTTCAGTTACATCATACGCTGTGAGTTTGAGGATGGCAAGGAATATATCAACGAGGCACGCGGAGCTCTGTCGGGTATGGCAGGTACGGTGAATCTGAGCAATCGCCGCACGCTTGATGACGTGGTTACGGTGTTGTATGAAGATGCTGAAGTGAGTGATTACGGGGTAGAGGCAGTGGTGCGTTCATTCGGACTGTGCAACTTCGATCCGGTTCCTACTGATGAACATCCCAACGGTCATTATTATACGCCGGACGGGGTGGAAAATCCGGGCAACCTGTTGCAGAACGGACGTCCCCGTGCAGACGAGCAGACCCGCAATATCCTGACGCTGGAAGTAGCCCTGAAGAGCGGTCAGACAAAGACCTTTGAGATAGATGTGACCGATCGCATGCGTGAGCAGCCCCGTGGCGGAGTGTTGCTCATTAAGGGACTGACGGTCACTCCCGAAGAAGGAGAAGGCAACCATTCCGGCGGATTTGAAGTGGGAGTGAATGACTGGGGAAACTCCGAAGAAGTGGAACTTCCCTTGTAAAAGCGAGAAATAAGCGATCTATATATAAACTAACTAATTAATTATTAAGACATATGAAAAAGAATAAGTTTTGGCTGGCAGCGATGGCTGTAACCGTTTCAATGGCAAGCTGCTCATTGGAAGAAGTAATGGAGCAACCTGAACCGCAGGCAATCGGGTTCTCATCGTTCGTAGGAAAACCGACTCGGGCGGTGACGGAGATTATTAAACCGGATGGAACAGAAAGTGGGGTACAAAATCGTTTAACCAATTTTTATGTGTTTGGCCGTTACGGAGATAAGAATGGAGCTAATTATAGTAATGTTGTATATGAAAATGCAGAAGTTACTGTTGATGATTAAAACTTTGAAAATGTAGGGCCTACCGATGTTCAATATTGGGCTCTTAATAAGGATTATAAATTTGCAGCCTATTCTGATGGAAATTCTAAGATAGAATCCAATATCTCTTTTGGAACGGATGGAAATATTACTATTACAGGCTATTCAGCAGGTTCAAATGATTTGATATTGGCAACTCCTGCCGAAGTTCAGACAAATGCTACAATATCGGCACAACCTAATGCTGTTCCCCTTACATTCAACCACTTGCTTTCACAGGTTAGTTTCCAGTTTGTAGGAGAAGGTTTTCCTGCTGGTTATCAGATAAAGATTACAGATTTAACTTTTTCTGTGAATAATACGGCTACTTATACCAGTTCGACTGAGGATTGGGTTGTTTCAGTTTCAGCATCTTCTGTAGATAGAGAATATACAGTTAATTCTGGGAATTCGTTTGCCTTTGCTACTGAAACAAAATCAGATGCGAATTTCGTAATTCCTCAAAGTTATAGCAGTGATATTACAGCAGCATTTACAGCAACAATATATGATAAATATAATTCAGAAGTTGCCAGCAAGGCATTTACAACAGCTTCACTGTTGGCTAATTCCACTACAGGAATTCCTGCAGAATGGGTAAAAGGAAACCGTTATCAGTATAACATAAAGATTACTCCGTCTGAAATGACGAATATGTTTCCTATCAAGTTTACTGTAACTACTGTTAGTGACTGGCTGGATAGTACAACTCCAGGAGCTAGTGACGATTTGACGAATACTGCTAAACCATAATCCCCCTTTTCTCCGGGCGGCATTCCCGCCCGGAGAAATCCATTTTCATGCAGCCATTTAATCTCAAGGAGAAGATATGAAAAAGTTATATGCCCGGATTGTTCCGCTTGTTTTTGTGCTGGGAGCCTGTTCCTCTTCCGACGAGCCTGCTGCTGATCCGTCTGTACCTGTCGGTTTCAGTGTGCAGACCGAAACGCGTGCGGCTGTGACAGGGACTACTTTGCCCGACGGCAGCCTTTTCAAGGTGTGGGGCGGATACGACGGCAACAATGTTTTCGACGGCAGGGAGGTGAAAAAAACTGCTTCCGGATGTACCTACATGGGTACGGAATATTGGGTGCCGAGGAAGACGTATAATTTCCATGCGGTATATCTGGCTGAATTGCCGGCTGGGGCTACACTCACCGTGGCTGATGGAAGGGTTTCCGTCAGCAATTTCGACTGTTCCGCTACGGGCGATGCGGCTGTCGATCTGATGACGGCATCGGCACCAGATATCGAGGCTGATAAGATTATTGACAGCCAAAATCCGGTGGAACTGACTTTCAGTCACCTGCTTTCTCATATATCCTTCGTCTTTGATAATCAGCTGACCGGTGGTTATGCGGCAGAGGTAACTGACATCTCTTTTTCGATCCAGGTGAAAGGAAATTACATCAGTACGGAGGCATCTCCATGGACGAATCTGATCCCGGGAGCAATTACCCTCTATCCGGCAGCTGCTCCGCTGACGGTAGCAAACGGATCATCTGTCATTTCTGATCCTGCCCTGGTTATTCCTCAAAGTAATACGGGGGTGAATGTCACCTTTACCGTTACTATCCGTGAGATAATCGATGAGGCTACGGGAAGCACTATGACGGTGGTCAAACGCTTTACCTCACCGCTTGCCACAACGGACGGTGAGTGGGAAATGGGGCAGCGCTATGAATATAAGGCTACCCTGACTGATGAACTGATGGAAATGGACGGTTTAACACAAATAACGCTGGTTGTGAAGATCACAGACTGGTCGGTAGAAGATGCCAATGTATCGTGGGGCGGTGAAACTGCTGCACCTTAATATGATAGCTATGAACAGAGATATGTATGATATAAGACATGTGTTGCGTTACAGCCTGCTGGTGATGGCGGTGCTGCTCTGCCAGGCCTGTACGGGTACCGATCCGCAGGATATCACTGAGGAACGTACGACGACCATTTATCTGCAGCTCCCTCAGCCGGATGCCGGAACACGTATGTCCCCCTCTTATGAGACTGATCTGGGAAAATTAGAGAAAAAGATTTATACCTTGCGGGTCATTCTGCTTTCGCAAGCAGGTACCAATAAATCAACCACCATCAACCGGCTGTTTACCAATGTGAAGTCGGGTGAATCGCTGGCCATAGAGAATGTACCGGTCGGAGTTGCGCAGCTTTATGTCATAGCCAACGAGGCGAGTATCGGACAGGATTATAGCGATATAGTTAATTTGCAGAAACAGGTGGTGGATGTCAATAGTTCACGCAAGGTGCTGATCACAGATACCGATAATCAGTATTTCCCCATAAGAGGCTCGGAACTTCTGGCTGCTAAGGAAAAGAAAGGCCTTCCCATGAGCTGGATGAACAAGAATCTGACAGTCAGCGAGAATATGACAATAGATGTTGCTCTGGAGCGTTGTGTCTCGAAGATACGTATGCAGATTCAAAACGATTTTTCTGAATTAATCAAGGTAACAGAGGTTTCATTCGGAGCGTTTTTTGGCAACAGCTTTTATCTGTTCAGAGAAGAAGCTCTGGATGTACCTGATCAGACATATAAAGAACAGGTATATGATAAGTCGGTAGACTATCCGATAGCTCCCAATGAAAGCGAAGTGCTGATATGCTATTTTTATCCCTCATTTGCCTGGACCAGCGGTACGGTAGCTTCTCCTTACACCATTGGTTTTAAAACCCAGTACGGAAATTATCCGAAGATGGCTTTTCTTGACTCAGAGGGCGATGAATATAACTCGATTCCCCGCAACAAGCAGATCAATATCAATGTTACGCTTAGCGGAGCAACGCATGTGAATATTGACTTTAATGTGGTTGAATGGACAGAAAGAACAATTACAGTTCCTGATTTTGAATAATACCGGTGCGAATATGAACAAGACAGCAATACAGATAAAGATGATAGCCCTGTGGACGGTGATCCTGCTCTTCACGGCATGTCAGGACGATGTGCCTTTCAGAAATGCAGACCGCATACAGGAAGGTATTCCGACAACCGTGAAACTGGGTTTCCAGGCTTCGGAAGCAACGGTAGAAACCCGGGCTGCCCAGGATCAGAAGTATGAGGACAGGGTGGACAATGTGTTTATCCTGATCTTTGACGAAGAGGGAAACATACACGACCGGTTTTTCTGCAAATCGGGTAGCGGGCTGAGTTATGACGACGGTAATGATTTAAAGAGTTCCGGTATTCTGACGTTTACCACCACTTCGCTGAACAACGCCACCATTGTGGGCATTGCCAATCTGGCGGATGGGAATACGTCTACTGCCTATACGGTGACAGAAGCCGAGTTGACTGCGGTGACAACACTGGATGAACTGAAGGCAAAAATGATGATCATGCGTGATGAATCGGTATACCGCAGTGCCTATTTTATGATGACGGGATATGCCAAGGTGATAGACCCGGCAGAGGGAGCGGATCCGACATTGATCAATATCCCGGCTTTGGAGAGCGGGCAGACAGCAACACTGGAATGTACCCTGGAGCTGGAACGTACAGACGCCAAGGTGATGTTTGTGGTCACTTCAGAAGTTCCGGAAGGTAAAAACTGGACAAATTTCTCTTTTCAGCCCACAGGCTGGATGGTTAAACGGGTACCCCGGCAGTCTCTTATTTTACCGAAAGATGCAGCCGATGAGGAGGGTAACTGGGATTTTGACGGTGCCGGTGCCGTCTATTTTAATTCGCCGTCCTATGAATTTGAAACGTTCTCCAGAAATGGAGCCTTGTATAAAGGCGGGAGCTTTGTTTTTTACATGCCTGAGAACAGAAAGAAATGTAAACAAGAAATTACTAGGAGAGAATATGCATTGCGGGATAAAAGGGAAGATCCCACTACTGATGCGGATGGGAATGTAACCCTCGGGGATTTTATATATGCCGATGCAAACTCTACTTATGTAGAAATAACCGGTATCCTGTCATATTTTGAAGAGATAGATGGGGTAGACCAGCTGGTTTATGCCAACGTGCGTTTTCTTGTTCATCTGGGGTATGCAGATGTAGATGGAGATGGATTTGAAGATGTCAATGATTATGATACAAAACGCAATCATTCCTATACTTATAACGTTAAAGTAAAAGGGGTATATAATATTGAGGTCGATGTGGATGATGAGACAGATCCCCGTCCCGGCTATGACGGAGATGTGGTGGTGAACTATCAGGACAGTTATCAGTTTGACTGTCATTACGACCGTCGTCTGATTAAGCTGAACATAAGCGGATTCAAGCCCAAGGAAGGAGGTACGGCAGGTACCCTCCGGTGGGGAGTAAGCACGCCGTTCAGCAAGGGGATTCATGAGGTAGTTGCAGATGCCGCGGATATAGAACAGAATATGAGAGACTACCGTTGGATCAAGTTTGCTGTGAATAAAGAGTATGGAGTAGCCAATGACAAGATGGTGAAATATCCCGGTGACCAGAATTACAATGACCCTTTCCCGCTGGATAATACTAAGAACGATCAGCCTTCTCCTTATTATTCCTGGAAAGGAGAGGGGTATCAGAATGACGGAACTGTGAATACCGAGAAGGCCCGTCTTCGGGATGTGAACCAGCTGATGCAATTCCTGAAAGAGGAGGCTGTAGATAATAAAAATGGAATATTTGATGCGGATGGCTATGCATATATCACTGCCTTTGTGGATGAAAATGTATATGCGTATGATCCGAGAACCAATGTGCAGAATCTCACGTTGTGGAAGAAAATGGCTGAAACGGACGACCGTCAGCTTTATATCATTGTCGACGAAGAGAAATATTCCGAAGATAATCAGTCGAGTGTGATCAAGGCACAATATTCTTTCCGTCAGCGCAGTGTCCGTACAGTTTATAATGTCAACAAGGAGAGCCTGAAGACAGCCTGGGGGCTGGAGTCGAATATGGAAACCGAAAGACTTTATGCAGGTACGATTAAGGATGGAGTTACGACGGACAAATCCAACGGACGTCTGAATACGCTTCGTATTCTTTTAGGAAATAATTACCAGTATTATCCTGTAGATTTGAAGTGGACTGATGTATTAAATACCAGCGATGTATTCAGCGAAAGCGAATATTATGGGCTTAAAAGTGGGTATGAATATGCTATTTATGCTTGTCTGATCCGGAATCGTGATCTGGATGGGGATAATATCGTAGATGCGGATGAAATCCGCTGGTATCTGGCCAGTATCAATCAGCTGGTGGATATCTATCTGGGAGAGTATGCGCTGGATGCATTGTCGCGTCTGTATCCCACTGATGCTGTCGACCGTCCGGGAGGAAAGAGCGTATATTGGCATTACACTTCCAGTTCGTATGACGGTCAGGAGTCAAATCCCTGGGTATTGTGGGCAGAAGAGGGAGCTTCACTGGGACGGAAAAATGATTCTCAGCTTGAAAAATATAATGGGCCTTTTTATTCATACCGCTGTCTGCGTAATCTGGGAATCCCGCTGGATCAGCCGGATAAGGAACCTGTCGATCTGGTATCTGTGCATCAGATTGGAGCTACCCGTGGCTATCAGATCGATGTCACGAATATGAACGAAAAGTCAAGGCGTCCGAATTATGAGACAGTTTTGGCTGCCCATAACGAACGTCAGCAGGACAACCGGCCTTATGCTTATTTTGAAGTACATCGTGATTATTTTCCCCAGGGTGATAACTGGTATACATGGCAATATTATCAGACTTACAATCCCTGTCCGACGGGGTACCGGATCCCCAATCAGCGTGAATTACTGATTATGTCGACCCGCCTTCCAGGCGCAGCATGGAAGGATGGGTATAAAGGTGACCATTATATGAGTCAGACAGCTTTTTCTTTGATGGGGCAACCTCCTTATACGGACAAACGTGTGGGATTTATCTGGCATAAAAATGGTAATTTCATATTGGTCAATGGTAGTTTTGATGAAAATGGCAAACCAAATGAAATAGGTGTTGTCCGTCCGGTAAAGGATATCACTTCCATTACAGCCAATTGAGAATGCCGTCTCAGAACTCATCAATGGTTGCATTGACAAAGTCGAGGAAGGGCTTCATGATCTCGAACATTCCGGCTGTGCGCTCCAGCCAGTCGGGAGCCGTGAAAAACTCCTCCGGGACAGGGTGACAGCAGGAGTAATCCTTGCAGCGGATGTATTCAGGGTAGGGGAAGTCCTTGGGAAATCCCTTGGGGATGGTTTTCACCCGTGTTTCTCCCAATACGGGAAACAGGCTGTGGAACGGATCGCTGCCCACGATGCGGTGGAAAGTTTCCGGTTGTTCGCAGATGCTCTGGCGTACGGCACGCAGGACGTCCGACGGCAGGCAGTAGGCTCCTCCGGCTACCAGACAGCCTTCCGGTTCCAGGTGCATGTAGTATCCGCCATGGTTGGACTTTTTGCCCCGGGCATTGATGTAGGCTCCGAAATGGCGTTTGTAGGGAGACTTGTCGGGAGAAAAGCGGGTGTCGCGGTAGAACCGGTAGGTGCAGTCGGCCACCGTCAGATATTGCACGGACGGGTCGAATGCGGCAATGCGCACGATCAGGTCGTGTACCATGCTTTCGAAAGCAGCCCGTGCCTCGTCGTAGAGGTCGCGGTGCTCGTGAAACCATTCGCGGTTGTTGTTGACGGCGATCTGTCGCAAATATTGCAGGCAGATTTCTGCCCGTTTATCGGAAGGGATATGCTGGCTCATAAGAATCATCAGTTTATAATTTTGTTCGGTTTGCAAAAGTAGCAAGAATTATTTATCTTTGGATTTAATAGCGTGATAAACACATGCATCTTATGAATAAAAACGGGTGAATCTATGAAACACAGATCTGTATATCGGCTGAAACTGGCCGTCTGTATGTTATTGACGGCCACTGGGGGAGTGAAAGCCCGGGAAAGTGATGTCGTTGCACTGGTACTTGGAGGCACCAGTGTCATTTATTCAGGAATCGGCTGGGGAGATGCCAATTCGAAGGAAGTCAATACATGCGGTGAAGGCTATGACCGGAATGAACTGAATTTTCCCGGAGTACAGGCCGAGTTGCTGAATCTCGTATCCGGTCAGGGGAAGCCGGTGGTACTGGTCATGCTGAACGGCCGTCCTTATACCATTCCCGAAGAGATGAAAAAGGTGGATGCCGTGTTGGAAGCCTGGTATCCGGGTGAAAAGGGAGGAGATGCGATTTCCCGGATCCTGTTTGGAGAAGTCAATCCTTCCGGACGTTTGTCTGTGACATTTCCCCCGACCACCGGACGATACAGAATCACATGGCATCGAAAGGGGAGGTACTGGTGAGCTGTATGCTGAAGAATACAGGAGATGTAAAGGGTGCGGAAGTGGTGCAGCTTTATGTCCGTGACAAGATCAGCAGTGTGACAACTCCGGTGAAGGCTTTGAAAGGCTTTTCCAAGGTTGAACTGAATCCCGGAGAAAGCAGGAAGGTTACGCTGGTGCTGAAGAAGGATGATCTGAAGCTGTGGAATGCAGCGATGGATTTTGTACTGGAACCGGGAGTTTTTGAAGTCTTTGTCGGTGCATCCGTAGAGGACATCCGGCTGAAGGGGACTTTTAAGGTGGAATGAGACTGTTTGCTGATCGAACAGAATGTAGTGAAATAGATTTTTGTACATTTGCAATGGTAATTTTAAAGAAACAAGACCATGAATATCGTATTGCTGGAATCACTCGGCATTTCTCCGGAAAGGCTGAGTGAATATGCCCGTCCGCTGGTTGAGGCCGGGCATACTTTTAACGCTTATCCCCGGGATTTGGACATACAGGTACAGATAGAACGTGCCCGCGAGGCTGATGTGATCATCATAGCCAATATGCCGTTGCGGGGAGAGGTAATCCGCGCCTGCAAGCATCTGAAATTTATTGATGTAGCGTTCACGGGAGTCGATCATGTGGATCTGGATGCTGCCCGTGAATGTGGAGTGAAGGTGAGCAATGCTGCCGGTTATTCCACTCAGGCAGTAGCCGAACTGGCCCTTTGCATGATGTTGTCACTGTTGCGGAACGTGCCGCAGGTGGCCGGCCGTTGCCGTCAGGGAAAGACCAAAGACGGTCTGGTCGGCTGTGAACTGCGCGGCAAGACTGTGGGAATCGTCGGTGCAGGAGCCATCGGAACACGTACGGCCGAACTGTGCAAGGCTTTTGGCTGCCGGGTGCTGGGCAACAAACGCCATCTGACCGGCAAGGAACCTTCCTTTATTGAGTTCATGCCGTTGGAAGAACTTCTGTCCCAGTCCGACATCGTTTCCCTCCACTGTCCGCTGACTGCCGAAACCCGTCAGCTGATTAATGCAGACCGTCTGGGAATGATGAAACAGGGCGCTTATCTGATCAATACGGCCCGTGGGGGAGTGGTTGACTCCGCAGCTCTGGCTGAAGCCTTGAAGAACGGCTATCTGGCCGGTGCCGGAATCGATGTGTTCGAAACTGAACCCCCGCTTGATCCGGCCCATCCGCTGCTTCAGGCACCGAATGTACTGGCCACTCCGCATGTCGCATTTGCGTCTGAAGAGTCGATGGAAGCCCGTGCTGCGATTGTGTTCAGTAACCTTTCCAACTGGATGGACGGGAAACAGGAGAATGTGATTCTTTAAATTTTTTTATTTCCTTGCATTGTAGACCAACATTTCGCTTATCTGTATGGAGACTCCCTGCTGGGGATTAAGCCATTTGAAAGCGATGGTATGTTTCCCTTCCGTCAACCGGTATTTCCAGAACAGCTCGTAACGCCGTTTGGCGAAGGAAGCAGGCAGCTGGGCGGTTTCGGCCAGCTGCCCGTCAATGTACAGTTCGACTTCGGCCACATATTCTTCGTCGGAGGCATTGACATTTCCTCTGATCACGACACCGTTTCCGTTAAATTCCAGTTCCTGAATATCGGTGATCTTTTTATTGATCCCCCGTTTCCCGGTAGGATACATTCCTTCGAAAGCTTTTTCGTATTGTACGGCAACCGGTTGCTGGCATTGGATGGTTACCAGATCTCCTTCAACTGTTCCTCCGTTTTTCTCGATCATTTGCAGAGCCTGACCGAAGCTCAGCTGATAAGCCTTGTTCAGAGAAATATCGGTATAGGCAAAATTCCTGTCCTCAACTTCTTTCAGGCTTCTTTTCCACTGATCCGGAATCCGGTTATATCCCAGGATGGTTCCCAGAATACCGGCAGCAGAAGCAGGATTACAGTCCGAATCCTGACCGCATCGGGTAGAGATATCCATGGTCTTGTAGAAATCCCCTTCACCATATAACAGGCCGATCAGGATATAGGCGCTGTTGATGGTTGCGTCAATGTTGTAAGGAACGAATACGCCTTCGGGACAGCCGATATCGGTACTCCATTTCTTCTCACATTCGAACCAGGTCTGTTTCCAGTCGTCAGGATATTGTTGGTGCCAGCGTATGACGTCACTCATGCATTGGTAGAACTGGCTTTCCTGAGGAATGGTTTTCAGCGCCTCTTTTACGATGAATCCGATGTCATCAGACAGAAAAGCCAGGGAATACATGGCTCCTACATAGACTCCGCCATACCATCCATCTCCATACGTCATGATATGTCCGATTTTATCGGCTATACCGGAAGCAGCATTAGGCATACCGGGAGACATCAGACCGGCATAGTCTGCCTCTATCTGATAGTCCAGGTCGCAGGCATGAGGATTGTTCATCCAGTGACCGGATGCCGGCGGCATGATTCCTTGCAGAATATTGTATCGTGCCGCCTGATTAGCATGCCAGAGAGGATATTCAGCAGTGGCAAAAGCCATTGCAAAAGAGTCTGCCGGGGCATCCAGCCCCAGACGGTCGAATACATTCACGAAAGTGAGATCCATGTAAACATCGTCATACAATCCCGGCACATTGTCATACCACCACTTGATGTAGCCGTCATACCATTCGATGGGCACATAATCCTGAATCATCGTCCCGCAGTATTTGAACTCTGTGGGACCTCCGTAGGTACAGCCGATGGCCTGACCGGCCCAACCTCCTTTGATTTTATCCAGCAGACTGTCTTTAGAGATTGTATATGTCTCCGGAATGCATGGATGGTTGGTTCCGGCAGTTCCAGGAGAACATGCCTCCATCAGCCACATGGCTGCAAACAGGAGAGTGCATGGGAAGAGATGTTTCATGGTTCAGCAGTTTTTGAAGACTTAGTGAAAAATAAGTGAGTTAATTTATAGCTTTGTGTTAAAAAGGAAAAATGCTTTCCATAATGTCGAATTAGATATTTTACAAATTCTATATATGAAAGATAAAGGGGTATCATCATTTAATTTGTAATCCTTATAGATATAATTTTTTATATTGGTTCATTAGTGTCCCATTTTAATGGGACACTAATGAGTTAAAGTTAATAAAAAATTATTGTAAACGCCGCTTGATTTCATTATTAGTCCGTTTGTTGCGGGAACCTTTCACTTTCTGATTTCCGAAATTATAGGTTACTCCCACTTGTACATTGCGCGGATTGTTTTTCATCGTAAAGGCATAATTGTAGTCAGCTCCCGTATTTACGCTGTATTCTTCATTGTAAGAATTGAAGATGTTGTAGACTCCTGCTGTGAATGTCCACTGTTTCAGATTCTTGCGTATGGATGCATACATGTAATGATTGGTCTTTCTCAGAGTCTGGGGCATATGTTCCCGTCCCATCATGTTGTAGTAGATATCTAATGACCATTTGTACTTTTTCGAAAGAGTGACGAAATTCATGAACTGCAGGGTCGGGGTGAAGCCATATCTTCTGACAGGCTGATTTTCTATCTGTCCTTTGTTGTAGCTATAGTAACCTCCAAGGGCATAGTTCACGTATAGATAGTTGTTGAACAGACTTTCATTCCACATAAAGTTGAATGTGGTGATCCGGCTGTTGCCATAATTGTCGAAAAGTGAGCGTACTGTGTTGGTTCCTTCTACCGGCAGACGGAACATAGTCCAGCTGTTGCGCGAGATAAAATGATTGACTGCGAAAACATATTTATAGTTCAATGTATAATAGAAGTCTATGTTATAAGTCCGCATATATTTCAGGAACGGGTTGTTCTCGGAGTATGACGTTTCCGAAGTATAATTGCGGAACGGGTTCAGCAAGGCAAATTCCGGGCGTCTGACTCCAGACTGCAAGGAAAGCGAAAAACTGTGTTTCTCATTGGGCATATAGCTGATGGAAGCAGAAGGAAATACATCCCAGTCATTGCGGTTGAAATTCTGTTCGGGATTATTTTTTACATCGCCTTTACCGTGTGTGTATTCCAGGCGTGCACCGAGCATGAGTGCCCACTTGCTGAAACTTTTACTGAATGACAGGAATCCGGCCGCTACCGTTTCATCGTAAATGAAATGATTGCTTTGTCCGTACTTGTCAACATACTGCTCACCTTCTTTGTGCCCGAAGAAAGAGTTGGCGTCCGAGCGTGTCGTGTAGACCTCCGAGCCAATGTTCATTGAATATCCGTTGCCCAGCGGAGTCTTGAAGTCGATTTTGCCTGCCCAGTTTGTAATATTGATATTCTGTCTTTGGCGGTAATCTAGCAGCAGCGTATGAGGCATTTCTGGCTTTTCGCTGTGTGTAATGTCATTCTGACGGTTGTAATTCCCATATTTCAGGAAGTCAAAGTCAATATTCAGGTATTTACCCTGTTTGATATCATAGCGATAGTTGACATTTGACGATACCTGATATCCGGTTGTGTGAACGTCTTTTCTGGTCTGCGACAGAGAGTCCAGCTGACCGTTCGTGAAATAGCGGTTCGTGTTGTCCATCAGGCTGGGGTTGTACGTATTGCCTGAAGCATTGACAACGACACCGATGATCTGTTTGTCATTGATGTGGTAGTCCAGATTAACCATCCCTCCGTAGGTCAGTTTGTTGTAATCATATTCCGAATGCGAGAGGGTGGAAGCTTTTGAGGTCGGATAATTATAGGTTATATCAGATTCCTGGGGGAGCACGTAATGCTGTGCGTACACATTGGCTGTCAGATCCACTTTGTTCTTCTTGTAGTTTAAGAACGCATTTCCTGTCTGTGAGTTCTTGTCCTTCATCTGCTGGTCTGTAAGGGAAAGAGTACCTTTGGCTCCTTCGTTTTCATTTTTTCTCAGCACGATATTGATAGCTCCACCTGATACGTCTGCCCGAAAGCTGCTGTTCAGTGTGGTCATGATTTCTATCTTGTCAATGTTTTCGGCAGGCATGCTTTTCAGGTACTGTTGCAGGGTTTCTCCGTTTAATTTTGATTTCCGGCCATTGATGTAGACGATGGGATTTCCTTTTCCGACCAGCGTGATTCCGGCATGGTCATTCACCTGAAGGAAAGGAGTCAGTTTTAAGACTCCCCAGGTATTGTTCCCTTTCACAATGCTGGTGTTTGCAACTTTGAATGAATACCGGTCGGCTTCCCGTGTAAGCTGGGGTTTTGCCGTGACGACTACTTCACTGAGTAATACGGGATCTTCATCCAGAATGATGGTTCCCAGATTTTGTGCTTGCGTGCCGACCTCCACATATTTTTCTTTATAGCCGACATTGGTGATATATAGTACGATTCCTTCCGGATATTCGGATCTTGATTTTAAGCGGAATACACCAAGAGAGTCGCAGATGGCAGAGTCGATCAGTTTGTTGTTTTGTCGCTCAATGACGGCAATGGCCGTGTAAGGAAGTTTTTCATTTTGTTTGTTGATTATGCTCCCTGTAATGTTCTGTGCGATTGTTTCCAGCCCCAAAAGGTTACAGATAAACAACCCAAGAAGTAATATGCGTTTCATAATTCAGATTATTTAAATTTTGAACAAAGATATATTATTTTTTTTAACATATCATATTTCAATTATTTTTTTGCACCTAACTAAATGTTTTTCTGAATATGGTGTGGGGTAGAAGATTTGTTGCTGAAAAATTTATAACTTTTTATAGTCCTGAAATTTAAAGATATACATAAATATTCTTCTATGTTTAATATTTTATACTGATTATTAAACACTTTCGGAGGATATATTTTCTCAGAGGATTATGGAGTTGTATGAATCTTCAGAAAATATGAAGGGGTTGCTTCCGACAGACTTTCGCAAGTATATTTTTCAGATCATACAATCCTTATCTCATTGAAAAAACATCGAAATGTTTTATAAAAAAGAATTCGGGCTTTTAAAGCAAACGCCGAAACGTTTTTTTTAAAGCCCGAAGCTCATTTTTTCTACAGTTTTTTATTTCATAAACTTCTCAATCAGTTCCGCAATTTTCTGCCGGTGTTCCAGCAAAACCTGGGGATCTTTGTTGTAGGTCTTCTCATCGGTGTAGATGGATTTTGGAATCTGCAACAGCTGTCTGGCTTCTTTCACCAGTGACGCCTGTTTCTTCGAAGCCACTTTCATCAGTTTTTCCAGAATGCACATGTATTCGTAATCTTCAATACCGGCTCTGAGGAATTCCAGTCTGATGGACGGGATCGGATATCCCTGATAGGCGGTTGTCTTGTCCTTGTTGGGATCTCTGTTTTCCGGATAGAAGAACCGTCCGTCACCATTTCCCCAGATTGTCTGTTTTCCATAAGGCCAGCCGTATCCGGTTACCCAGCTCATGGCTTCTTGCCAGGGGTTCTGCAGATATCCTTTCGGGGAAGCTTCGTTGGAATTCCAGTAGGTGGTTTCCCACATGAGTACTCCTTTCAGACGGTAGACGTAGGATGCCCACAGCCACATGCGCATATTCACGGCATCGTGGTCGATGAATTCGGAAATCCACGGAGCTTTCGGCCATACGCAGAGATAAGACCAGTATTCCAGTCCGCGCTGGTTCATCTTGTCGATTTTTTCGTGGTTCAGCTGGTGCCAGATGGTGCAGCTGATATCGGTAACGTCCGAGATATCCTGACCTGCCACATGTTCTGTCAGGAAGGTTGTCAGTTTCGGAGCATACTCCTTGATCATCTTGTTGGTCTGGTATACGAACTCATAATCTTTTTCCGACGGTTCATCAAACCAGTAGATGTATTCTTTGCCCAGTACGCCGATTCGTTCCAGATTATCCTGAATCTGCTGCAAATAGCGCTTCATAAGTTTGTTATACTCTTCCGTTCCCTGCTCGAATCCTTCGAAGATACCATTCTGGCGGGAATAGTAGGTTCCTGATCCCAGACCTTTTATGGCCAGACGGAAGGAGTTGAAATTATAGGGAGGCGCAAAGTATTTTCTGGCAGCCGCTTCGAAATCAGAGAAATCCAGCTGGATGTCGATCTTGTCCAGATCCACTTCAAAATTTCCGCATGCGAGCAGGTTCTGGTCTGTTTCTTTCTGATTCATCGAAAGATCATCGAACCAGACAACCCCTTTGTCTTCTCCGTGATAGGTGCGGTTGGCTGCACACAGGATGACTTTGACATAGCGGATTTCTTCGTCGAACATTCCCAGCGGGAAAGTGAATGATTCCCATCCCGGGTTCGCTGTAAATTGTTCAAAACGGTTTTCGAAGACAATCAGATTCTTTTCGGCATCATAGCATTCTACACCTACTACATAAGTCTGCTTCTCTGCCTGGCTTTTGGCTTTCCATTTTAACTCATAGGTCTTTCCCGGAGTTACAGGCTGCAATTCGCGTGTGCAGGCTTCTATGTTCTCAGTGGCTGAATTATCTACAACCTTATAGCCGTAATTTCCGCTGACTTTTTCTTTGCTGTCATAAAATCCGCCTTCCCAGTCCACTCCGGAAACGGTTTCATGAATCGGAGCATACAGGAAAGGATCGTAAGGAGAGATTTTGTACCGGCTGAACATTTCCATGTATTTTTCGAATTTATCACGTTTCTGTTCTTCGGTGGTCAGATTTTCATAGAGTTCCACATTTTTCATGTTCATTCCCCATCCGGAACGAATGGTAGGAACAGCAGGAAGTTCAAAGTTTCTCACCGTCAGATCAACGGGAACCGTAGTTTTCCAGCCGTTGGCTGCCGTAAGTGTCACTTCCGATGTATATTGTCCAGCCGCAGTCTGCGAAGGGACATGGACTGTAATCCATAAAGGTGTATTCTCGGATGCCTTTAATGTCAGAGGCTTTTCATACAACGGCAGCGGATCCGGGAAATATCCTTTGTAACCATAATAGTCCGTAGGGTGGGAGACCTTGACATATTCCACCTTTCTGATTTCAACCTGGTCACCGGGGATCGTCTTTCCGTCAGAAGAAGTAAAGTCTGCCACCGAGATGCGGAAGTTTTCCATTTCACTTTCCGGATTTACTACAATGATAAACGATTCGTATTCATTCTTGGCAGCCGACAGAGAGATCCTGCTCTGGCTTTTTCTCGGAACCGGTGCATCTTTCAATACTTTGTAAGCGCCTTCGGCCCACCAGACGGAGGCTTTTTGATCCTGGTTTATAAAATACCCGTAACCTCCTGTTGCCGTCTGATTCAAATCTACCTGATCTTGTTTGTTGTCGGATACATTACTGGCCACTGCGGGCATACATGACAACAAAGATAAAAACAAAAACATGCTTTTCATAACTGTGCTTTTTTCATTAGTTTGTAAAACCACCCCTATAAATTATTGTGTGCCGGCTGGTGTTGGGCATCAATCGGCACACATTCTTGTAATTCGCATCAAAAATACGAATAAATCTGAAAAAAGTCAGCAGTCTGTCAGATTATTTTAGGAAACTGTTCCAACAAGCTTGTTATCGGATGTCAGGCTAATCCTTTTTCAGGATTGTTCCCACCTTTTGAAGTATTTCCATTATATATGTCTCCCAGACTGTTGTAGAGGCAAAGATAAGCGAACATTCCGAATTTGGCATCTACGAACTATTGCAAGGAATACATCCATAAACTTCTGAAACACCTTTTCCCATGTCAGGTTTAACCACTTTGTGGTACTGGAGAAGGAACCGTACAATTCAGCTGAAACGACTGCACAATTCAGTTGTAACGAACGCATAATGAAGCCTTAATGACCGCATAATCCAGCTTCAACGACCATATGTTTTAGCCTGAAGAGCTGGATTACTGACTTCTCAGCAAAAATGAGAAAACAAATTGAGATTTGGAATATAATTCACTATATTTGCGTAATATAATTGCATCTAGGAACAAAATTAAATAAAAGAAAGGCAGTTTTATCGGAATTATGACACCAGAAGAAAAAGCGAGGCAAAAAATAGATCTTATGACCACTCCTTGGCAGAGTTGATGGCTGAAATAAAAGAGAAAAGTATAACTATTAGTTCAGCAGTAGCAGAACTTGAGAAGCTGCTTGCAAACATAAATTAAGATTAAGCGTATGAAAAATAACGACATCGCAATATCAATAGAACAGCAATTCGGAGAAATCATAAATATTATTCTCCAACATAAAAGTAATGCTTCAAGAGCCGTCAATGAAGAGCTGCTACTCACAGCATGGCATGTAGGCGGATATGTATCTGCTAAACTGAAGAGCGAAGAATGGGGAAGCAAGGTTGTTTCGCAACTGTCTGAATATATACGTTCCCAACGCCCTGACATCAAAGGATATAGCAAAAGAAATATTTACAATATGGTAATGTTCTATGATGAGTATTCATCAGAAACGTTCATAGCAACAATAAGACAATATTTGAATACTGAATTTGTGCAGCCAAAAACTGCACAAATTGAAGCGAGCGACCATAAACAGAAAATACCTGTAATTGTGCAGCCAAAAACTGCACAATTTGTCCAGCCAGCAATTGGACAAATGCCTAAGATATTGGAGTTAACGAGTTTGACTAATCATATAGAAATATTATGCCGATGTAAAAGCGACGAAGAACGGTTGTTTTATATACTCTATGCCAATAAAGAGCATTTAGTAAAACGAGAGCTCCAACGTTGCATTTCCAATCAGACTTATGCAGGATTATTAGGAAGCAAGGACAATATGCAAAAGGATTACTGGAAAGATATCCTAATGCGCCGGTCATGTTCAAAGACACCCTGTTCGTAGATTTTCTTAATCTGCCGAAAAAGCATAGCGAAACAAAGCTAAAAAATGGCCTGATAGAACATATGAAGCAGTTTATTCTTGAACTTGGAAAAGACTTTATATTCATGGATCAGGAATATCGTCTTAATATAGGAACATCTACATTCAAGGCTGATCTATTATTCTTTCATCGTGGCTTACAGGCATTAGTTGCTGTGGAATTGAAAAAGACGAAGTTCCATCCTCGTGATCTTGGACAGTTGGAATTCTATTTGGAAGCACTCGATCGGGATGTTAAACGGTCTAACGAGAACCCTTCTATCGGTATTATACTCTGTCCGGAAGCAGACCGGGTAGTAGTAGAATATGCCATGAGCAGAAGCATGAGCCCTACCATGATTGCTGAATATAAGCGCATTCTCATTCCACAGGAACGCATGCAGCAGCAACTGAATGAGTTTTGCAATCTATTCTTAAACAGGGACTAACTTAAATGGATACAGCAAAGCATAATCATTTTTTCTGTCATACTTTTCACAATAACCCTTCCAGATCCAGATAAGCAAACTGGATTTCATCGTCCAGATTCATGATGATCCGGTTGTTGTCTTTATCGTAGCAGAAGTAGTTGATGGGACGGCCTACAACCAGGGTTTTCAGATAGTCGCCTTTCATGTTGAACACATGAAATATTTCCCCCAGATTGCCTTTGTTCCAGTCTTGTCCCGAGTATAAGGCTATGATCTTGTCTCCGCAGATCTGAACCTCTGAGAAATGTTTTTTTCTGTCTCCGCTTTCATCCCAGTTGGGACCGTAGACATTGCATTGCAGTTCGCCTTCCAGGTTGTAGAGGCTGATCAGATCATATCTGCCATTGCATTCCACCAGCGTCTGGCTGGCTGGAGAAACGGCGTAACTGATACGTTTTTTCTGGTCGGCCGGATGGGTGTAGGCCGTGAGCTTGATTTCTCCCGTCTGCATGTTCCATTTGCCGCTGGTCTGCAGGAAAGTGGAAGAGGAGGTGGGCTGGATGAAAGAGCCGTAAGCCAGGGTATCGTTGATGTAGCAATAATCGTTCGGGAAGTTCAGACCGTTCAGTTTCAGCTTGACAAATGGTTCGTATCCGGGATTCTGGAGCAGGCTGTCCAGCTGATAGCCGAGAATGCGGAGCTGGCCGTGATCCGTCACGTACAGTTCCCGCTTCTCCGGATTCCATGCCACTGTTCCGAGGACGGTTATTTCTTTGGGACCCTGTCCGGGATCTCCGAAACTGCATAAGGGAGCAAATGTGTTCTTGTTGAAGATGTGTACCATTTTCTCCATGGAGCGGTAGTCAGCTATGATGAGATAATCATCGAAAACATAAGGTTTGGCCATGGCTCCGATCAGTACGTCTTCCATACTGATTTCCCGGATCCGGTTTCTGACATCTGTTTTTTCATTCCGTTGTTTTTGCCATTTCTCGCCGGTTCCTTCCTGTTTGCATGAGGGAAGACATACCGCCAAGACCATAAATATGATGAGGAGTGTATTGCGTTGTATTGATTTCATGGAATTTGTTTTTTAGGTTGTACGAATGGATGAGGTTTCGGTTCAGATGGCCCGGATGAGCAGCAGCACCGGATTCTGGTCGTCTGTATAGTGAAGCTTGTCTGCAAGTTCCTGTTGCTGGGACGGGGATAAATGCGTGCGGCCATATTCCATGATGTCGTCTGGCTGTAAAGGAAGGACGATCTGTCCGTTATCCTGGACAAACAATGTTACATCCGTCAGATTGACCGGATAATCATACAGCTGGTCAACCAGAAGTGTACCGAAACAGATTTGCTTTCCGTCAGCTGATTTGGGAAGGATGGACATGCGGTATTGCTTCTTGTAGAAATAGCCGGCCCAGTAGTTTTTGTCTGTTTCCAGAAAACAGTCTGTTCCGTATGCGAAGCGGTCTTCCTGATGCAGTTTCTCAAAGAACTCCATGATGTGTTCATAGGGCTGGTTGTAGAAAGAAGACGGAATATTCTTGCCTGAGAAGTTCAGTACAAATGCAGGGGTACAGGTTGCAGCGTTCAGGTTGTAGACGGTGTCGTTGAACAGCTGGGTAAAGTAGGTGTGCGATCCGTTCTGCTGGAAAATGTTCTTTGACCTTACAAACAGATATTGGGCTTTGGCCTTGTCAACAGGCAGGAAGTGATGCGTGGAGCTTGAATCACTCAGTGACAAGGCATGAAGCTGGAACCGGTTATCCTTGCTCATGTCATTGCCTGTATAAATGTATAGGGTATTGCTGTCTGTCAGACAGATGTTTTCCATCCAAAGGTCTAATTTGATGCGGCTGGTACAGCTGTTGTCCCATGAATAGCTGTTTATGCATTGCGTGTTGCGGCTCAATACCCACACATGTTTACCGTCAGTCTGAAAATCACTTACGTTTGCATATTCTTCCGGTCCTGTTCCCTGGCGGCGGATTGCGCCGAGACATTCACCGGATAAAGAAAATTTATATACGGCAGACGGATCCGCTACATATAGAAAATCTTTTTTCAGATGAATCTGGTTTATTTCACTGAGCAGTAATGAGTCGGAGGTGGGAAGAACAACCAGTGAGCCGTTTGCCACTTCTGACAGGCGGATGCTGCCGGCTGCCGTTTCCGTTTCTATCTGGAGAGTCTGGCATTTTTCCTGCGTTTTTTCTTTCCCCGGATGACATCCGGCCAGTGTCAGAATCAACAGTCCGGATAATGCTTTTCTTAATAGGTTTTTTCTTGTCATAGTCCTTTGAGTTTCTACTTGAGCAAAGGTAAAGAGAATATGTCCGAAAAACAATGACAGGGGTCGTGCGGATTTCTGAGAAATTTCTATCTTGTTTGATTATCAGATCTTTTTGCTACTTTTTCTCAGAAAAAAATCAGAAATCTACGGGGCTTTTTCAAGAAAGGGAAGGCCCCAAAATCTTTAATGTCTGGAGTAAACATGATTTTGGGGCCTCCTTCTTGTCTGGTAACCGGACAGAGTTACAGGAGTCCGGCTGGGCAGAATTATTTGAACAGTCTTGCGATCAAATCGAAGTCTGTATCTCGGTAGCCGGTTTCCCAGGGGGTAGTCTCGTTGGAAGCATATCTGCTGCTCAACAGTTCTCTGGCCTGATCCATGTTTCCATGGTAAACGGCAGCGCACCATTGTGCCGGTTTGCTTTCCGGGAAATCCTTTTTCCAGGAGGCAACCAGCTTGTCGGCTTCTGCCTGTTTGCCTGTGTCACGCAAAGCCAGTGCCGTCAGCAAATGCGCTGATTCGAAATTGCGGGTGGAAGTAGGATGGGAAGATACTTTGTCCAACAAGTTTTGGGCTTTTGCCGTTTCTCCTTTCTTTTCATATATCTTGGCTTCCAGATAATCTTCCAGCCGTTTGTCTATCTGATCGTCGTAAGGTTTTCCTACACCCAGATTTTCCGGCCATTCTTCGGAGGCTTTTATGGATTTCAGGGCTGCATCATACCGGCGTTTGCTGAACTGATCCATTGCCTGGTAGAGGTTGGCAGCACGATATACGGCTCTGCCGGCATAGGAACCTTCGTTCGGTAACACCTGCATCTTGCTCAACAGGGAAATGCAGGAACCATACTGTCTGGTTTCGCACAGACCGTTGGCATATTTCAGTCCGATGTAATAGTTGTCCGGATATTTTCGGATGTACTTTTTGCCTGTTTCTACCACCTTGTCCCAGTTGCTTTCTGCGGTATAATAGTTCAGCAAGGCCATGCCGGTTCTCCATGAAGGATCTGTCTGCTCGGCTTTTATCAGGTCTGCCAGTCTGGCTTCGCCTTCCTTGAGCTGTGCGCGCGACAGATACAGAGGTGCATAGCCTGCATTGTCACACAGGTTCATTTTCAAAATGGCTTTGTCCTTCTGCTGGTTGGTCCAGTATATCAGTCCCTGGTAATAGTTGATTTTCCAGTTGGCTGACTGTGATTCGGCCCAATCCAGGTATTTCAGGGTTTCCGGACGGAAGGGGAAGATATAATCCGGTGACTGGGCATTGGCCAGTTCCAGTGTTTCCCGGGCTTCCTGAGCTGCTCCTTGTCTGTTCTGCAGCCAGGCTTTCTGATACAGGGCTATCGGATGATTTCCGGCACAGGTGAGCAGGGCGATGGCTTCTTCCTCACATCCGGTTCTTTCATACCATTCGGCCAGTTCCAGATAAGTTTCGGCCGGCAGTTCATTACGGATCTGGGAAGCGAATGAAGCAAGTTGTTCCGGAGTATGGTTTCCGGACAGCCAGGCTTCTTCAAACCGGAGACCATGATACAAAGGCAGCTGATCCAGCACCTGGCTGATCTGTTCTTTCGCCAGCTCTGTTCTGCCAGTCTTTCTGTAAATCATTGTCAGCAACTGACGGGCATGAAGATTTATTGCATTGTAAGTCAGACTCTTCTTTGCATATTGTTCGGCTTTGGTCCAGTTCCGGTCGCAGGCATACATTTCGCCCAGCTGTTCGTAAGCGGCAGTGCGCACTGAAGCTGAAAAAGTGGCAATGGCAAAGGCAGCCTTTGCTTCTGTTGCATTGCCCAGCATGCGGTTGGCCAGTCCGTACAGGTAGTTGGCTTCTCCGTCATAGGTATTCAGTCCCAAAGCCCGTTCCAGCAGGGGAATCATTTCCTGATATCTGCCTTCCCGGTAATAGAGGGAGGAAAGGCGTACCAGAGCCGGTGAGAAGTTGGCATCCTGTTCCAGGGATTTCTTCAGGTAGCTTTCTGCCTTGTCCCATACTTTCTGGTTCAGCCATTGTTCTCCCTGGGTATAAAGTCCGAAAGCAGAATTCCAGTTGAAATCTTCGGGAAGGGTCATGGGGCGCTTCAGGTCGAAGTTTTCCGGATTATCCGAGTAGACCAGGAGATTGTCTCCGATGACTACTTTCAGGTGGCCTTCGGGGATGTCTTTTCCTTTCAGGGAAGTCAGGGTGACCGGTTCCATGACATTGGCAGTCAGAGACAGTGTTTCCACCAGCTGCTGGTCTTTGTAGATCTTGAGATCGGTTGACAGTTTTTCCAGCGGTGAAAAGGCCAGTTTCAGCCCGTCAGCCTCACGCATTACGTGCAAGGCTCCGATGGTGCTGGCCTTGGACACTCCTTTGATTCCTTTGACGGGATACCAGTATTCGGTCCATGCATCCGTCATCTGAGGTGCGAACGAATGATGTTTGTAAGGGGTGTAGGCACTGTTGGAAGCCGGCTGGTTGAACATTCGGCCGGACTGCAGTTCGATGTACTGGCCGTTCTGGTCGGTCAGCAGGTCTTCCCAGATACCTCCTTCACGGGACTGTCCCCACAGGAAGATTTTCATACCCAGTTTCTCATCAAAATTGGAATGATGGATGGATCCGAAATCTTCTCCGTGCCAGTAGATGCCGTAATAGTCATTGTAATATCCCAGAACGTGGTAAGACTTGGAATTGCCGAAATTATTGGAGTCATACCATCCGATGTTCCGGTTGTTTTCATCTACCGGGAACGAGGAAACCTCACCCCCGTGTCCGATGAGATGGTCGCCCGGATAACAGAACTCGGCTTTCTGGCCGACCCGGTATCCGGCATTCATCCACTGGTAATAAGGCTGATCAACATCGGACTGGTTGTACCAGGTGGTGTGGGTTGTAAAGTAAGCTTTGTCCTTAGGCAGATTGACTTCCACAGTCCAGGCCGTGCGTGTCAGCCATTCGTAGGAGAACAGGTAGCAGCTTACACTGCCGTCATCTTTTTGTCTGACCAGATAATCCACAGGAGTGCTGGAGGTGGGAGCGTGTCCGATGATACCGAAATTGAACTCGATACCGCCGGAGGTCCAGGGACCTCTCATGGCGATATCACGGAATTTGGCTACTCCGTTCTTGTAGATGAAGTCTTTACCGGTGGTCTTGTCCACGGCTCCCCATATCTTTCCGCCTACTTCCGGAAAGAGGGTAACTTTGATGTAATCATTCTCCAGTTCAACTGTTTTCCATTCCCGGTTTTCACCTTTGGCTGTAAATCCGTCAAACCGGAAGTAGGGGTAGAACAGGTTGGAAGGAGTTGCTACCGGATTCGGATCAGAGAATTTATAGGTTTTCAGGGTCTCCGTCTGTTCCTGAACGGATACATGCTGGGCAAATCCTTGCGGAGCCAGGCAGAAGACACAGGTTGTCAGGGTTAGTATTCTGTTTTTCATGTGATAAATGGTTTTTATTCGATGGAATCCTTTAGTTATTCAATCACGATAAGCCATCCTTTTCCTTTCGGAACGGTTACGGTGTCTCCCGGTTTCCAGGTCTTTTCGGGCTGGAAGTTCTCAATAGCCGGGGCATGCAGAGATACCTTGGCCGGATCCAGACCCAGTTTAGCCCAGTCAATTTGCAGGGTAACATCTACATCATGGTCTTCCCAGGTTGCCAGTGAGACCAGTGTCTTGGTTCCGGTTTTACGGTAGATGGTGGCGAGGGTTTTTTCTCTGCCGGTCTTGACCGGGTTATCCTTCACCCAGTAACCGATCATTTCACTGCCTTTCATTCCAAACTCATCCCAGAATTTCCAAAGAGGACGGTTGTCCACCCCATATCCCGGGTTACGTCCGGTCATGCCATACAGCATTCCGCGCCATTTGTTTCCACCTTCCCACAGCATTTCTCCCATCAGTCCGTAGGGGATACCAGATACTTCCACCATCCAGAACTCGGGCGGCATGTCGTAGTCGAAATATTCACCGAACCACAGGCGGTCCAGGTAGGGGAAGTGTTCCAGATACAGGTTTGCACTGTTGGCAAAGCCGTCTTTGTCGTTAAACTGGTTGGCTGAATGCAAGTCGATCATGGCACCGGGGTTGGTACGGTTCAGAATTTTGCGTACACGTTTCATGGACATGCGGTCGAAAGCCAGGTCGTCAATGTACAGTCCGTCGATGCCGACATTCTTGACGAGCCAGTCCAGTCCTTCCATATAGTAATTGTGCCAGCGGGACACTCCGGTATTTACAATCGCAGCATCCTGTACATTATAGGCAAACCAGGCAGCAATGTAATCCTGGTCGTAGTGTTCCTGAAGCCAGGAATATCCGCCTCCCTTACCTTTGGAGAAAATTTCTCCGTTGAGGCTTCTCAAGGCAAAGATCTCGGTACAGCTGTTTGAAAGTTCACGTACCGTATTGTAGATCTTCACTTTCATATTCTTTGCATGAGCTCCGTCAATATAAGCTTTCATCTCTCTGGTGCGCAGGAAAGGATAGTTGATAAACGGATTGATGGCATTGGCGTGATGAATATTAACTACGGTCGCTCCGAATTCATGAGTCTTGTCGATGAAGTCATATCCGTGATAATAGCGGTCCTGCCATTGCTTGTCGGGATTGATGGTACGGAACGGAGTGATCAGCACGTTGAAGTAGAAGCACAGGCGGTCACCTTTTTTGACTGTACGTTTTCCTGAATAAGCATTGATCAGGGTGTTTTTTCCTGCTGCACTCAGCTTGATACCTCCATTGCCGTTGTTACACCACGAAACCGGCATGTGCAGCGGTTTCTCGTGGTAGAAGTTCGTATTCAGCGGACGTTCGTATTTGTCGTCATAGAATCGGAGTTGCAGTCCTCCATTGACACTGCCGGTCCACAGGGCATCCTGATTTTTTTCAACGCCCCATTTCCACTCCAGATTCTGGGGGCAGTAGCCGCCTTTTTCTCCCAATCCCATCATATATTGTGCAATGTTGGGGGCCAGTTCGGTACGGAGTGCAATGTCATTTATTTCACCATCCTTGCGGGCAATAAGCACTACCTTGTATTCCATGTTTCCGTCAGACTCGATCTGGGCGTCCAGGTTCATAATGAACTGATTGTTCTGATTGGTGGCATGCCATCCCAGAGCACCGGCCTTACGTTTGGTATAGGTGAAGTCCAGGTTCTCCCAGTTTTCTCCGGTTGTGAGTTCCATCGGTCTGGACAGGATATCCAGTCCTTCTGTTCCTATTTCGGTGAGTGTTTCCTTGAAATAAGAAGTGATTTGTGCCGGGAATCCGTTGGGCTGAAGAGTCACCTTGCGTCCCAGCAGTGAAATGGTCTTGTCCTGTACATTCAGAGGAATATAGGGAGCGATTACTTCGTCATCAAAACCGATCTGGGAGTTCAGCCAGCGCAGGCGCGAATGTCTCCAGGGTTCATTGTCTCCATGGTTGGCAATCAGGTTGTCAGTGACATTCAGGGTCACTTTTACCTGTTTGGGTTTCATTCCTGCAGCCTGAACGGTTACTGTTCCTGTATACTGTCCGGCTGTCAGCTGTTCAGGAACCATCGTTCCTACCCACAGGGCCTGTACTTTTCCTTTGGGGACGGAACAGTCTTTTTCGAACACACTTCCGGTGACATCTACACCTCCTGTGTTGAAACAGGTGAATGCAGAAGCGGGGATTGATTCGCCGGTTTGTGAATTAACCAGAGCAGAATAGGTAAGCTTCAGGTGGTTGACATCCTTGCGGGCCGCCCAAAGACCGATTTGGAAGGTGTAATATTCTCCCTTGTCTGCCGTTCCCTCAAAAGAATCATGGCGGTTGTCCTCTATCCATTTATAGGGCAGATCCGTTGTCATGCGGATCGGGTAACGCCGGTCTTCCGTAAACAGAATATAGGGATCCTCTGGTTGGGATTTCAGCAAGTCGTCTTTTTCTTTGGCAGTGGCGATCACTTCCATCGGGTAGAAAGAATGGAATTCATTGATGGCCTGGAATTGCTTGACGGTAGCCTGCGGTAGTTCGGGAGCCTTTTTCCCAGTCAGGCGGTTGGCCTTTTTCCATTCGGCAGATGCTGTTTCTTCAAATCCCGGATAAGTTACGGTCGGATAATATTTGCTTCCTGAAGAAATATTTTTCAGGTAATAGATGTAATAGTCTCCCGGAACGGTTTGCGGCTGAAAGACGACCTCACCTTTTTCCCGGTTGATCTGAAAGCGGCATACGTTGGTGATGCGCTTTCCGGTCTTGGCATCAATGACAATCAGATCCTTGTTTTCCGGATTGAAATCTTTCCGTCGCCATTGGATGAGAGCCAGAACTGCATCTGAGGGCTGGTCAACGGAAACCACCACTCTGTGATTGCCGAGTGAATCAGCATTCCAGACTCCGGTGCCATATAATGAAGGGAGGGGTTTTTCCTGTCCCTGAATGGGAGCTGCCAGCAGCAGGCCTCCCAGTAAAAGAGGAAAAATTCGTTTCATGGTTTGTTCGTATTTAGACTTTGAGTTACTCTTTTTCTTTAGCATAAATCAGTGCGTTGAGTTCTTCCGGAGTGAGCGGCTTGATCAGTTGCTGTTTTTCCAGTTCTTCCATTTCTTTCTTGAAACGGTCTCTCATTTCGGTAGTCATTTCGTAGTTGTAGTCTCCGTAATCTCCGTATGAAAGTTTCAGGATGCGGAAGAAACCGAACTTTTCAAAATAAGGATAAAGGTTCTTTCCGGCCAGTAGGGAAGCTCCCCGGATGAAGTTCAGCTGGAATGGAACCACGTTGCTGCTTCTGTCCAGATCTTTCAGTTCCGGATGTTCTTTTTCGGAGTTTCTCATTTTTTCGTATAAATCGGGATAGAAATCAGGATAGCCGTTTTGAGTGAAGTAGCATTGCAGTTTCCAGAACGGAACCAGTCTTTCAAAGACATCTGTTTCCAGATAGCTGATAGCTTTGTCCGGATTGACCTTGCAGGAAGAGATGATGGAATCGTTCATGCCTCCGGCTCTTCGGGAAGGGCTGATCGTACCGGCCTTGCTGTCTTCCAGGAAACTCTTTTCAGCATTGGCAAAAGCTGAGGAAAGTCTGTTCTTGTATCCGAAAGCCTGCGTACAATATCTGGTACAGATATTATTGCTGGTTTCACCCAATCCTCCCCATGAGAGATAGGTTTGCAGCTGATGTACGTGTCCCACTTCATGGCTGAATCCCCAGCAGGCATCTTCGTCTTTTGTCCGCATGTGAACAGGATCGGCCACACGTTTCATGGTATCGAACTTGAAGGCTACGCCATCACCGTCGCGGAACATGTAGTATCCGTAGTTGACGCGGGCAAAGATTTTATTGTTTGTGATGTGATTGTATTTTTTCCAGCCAATGATTTCATGTTGCTTGGACACCAGCTGTTCGTAAACATCAATCAGTTCCTTACCCTGGCCGGGTGCATATTTTTTCAGATCCTCTACCGGGTAAGCCAGGTGTATGTTGCTTCCTGTTGCATCGAAAACCGGATAGACAGCGTTGGCAAGCATTCTGTCCCAGTCTTCGTTGGTATTTACGGATGCATCGAAATATCCGTTGACTTCTCCGGTGATGAAATGTACCTTAACCGTATTTTCTTTTTCCGGGTTGTCGAAGTAGTAATCCATATAGGCAAGTCCTGTCCATTCGGAAGTTTTCTCAATGACGTTAATCCCATTTTTGAGTTCGAATCTTTCAAAATGAAGGCTCCAGTCTTCGTCTCCCTGATTGGGAGCATACAAATCCGCTACTTTCACGCCGAGTTTGCTGCCTTCTTTCAGACCGTCGACAACGATGATGTGTTTTCCGGGCTTGAGTACGATACCTGTAATATGCTGGTAGGTGCTGTAACCGTCTCCGATATGCAACAGTTTTCCCAGTGCTTCCGGACTGTAGACCGGTTTAAAGGAGTTTACACGGAATTGAGTATCATATTGTTTGTTATATAGGGCTGTGGCCAGATTTCTTAACTCTTCGCTTTTGCAAGATTTGATTTTTCTTTTTCCGACTTTTTTGTTCAGTGTCGTACACAGAGGATCGGCGAATAATTCCCTGGCGATTTCTTCAAGATTGACCTTGTTTTCATCCATGTTTTCATAGACAAAACATGTTTCATAGCTGTTTGCTTCTTTGGCTGATGCCTGTTCTATTGCAAGATTATTGAAAGTCATGCTAAGGCACAATAAGAAACTGATTTTTTTCATAGACTTCGGTTTATAAATTTAATAGATTTGTACATATAGTTTTTCATACCCCATTGTCTGGAAAGATCAGATACATTCCGGCGTTATGGTCGGGATAACAGTACCGGTCTGTTTTCTGTCTTTTCAGACGTTTTACAAAATTAGCAAAAGTTTCTCACCCTTCTTGTTTTTTGTGAAAATTAACTATCTGGAGTATGGTAGGACCCCGATAAAAAAACAATTTGATTTTTTGTATTATCGTTCAAATAGCTACATTTGCTGAAATAAAACTTAGATACCATGAAAAATTACGCGAATTTCTGTTTTGCTGCTATTGCATCCACTTTGTATCAACTTCCTGTCCAGGCAACTGCCGTATCGGATAATTCCGGTAATGAACGTCCTAATCTTCTGGTCATAATGGCTGACCAGTTTCGTGGAGATGCCTTCAGTTTCAGAGGAAAGGAAGCGGTAAAAACTCCGCATTTTGATTCTTTTGCCAGAGAAGCAGTCGTGTGTACCCAGGCTGTCAGCGGGTATCCTGTATCATCTCCGGCCAGAGGTATGTTCCTTTCGGGAGCTTATCCGCACAAGAATGGAGTTATTACCAACTGTCAGTCGGAATCAGCCGTACAGGATGTTGAATTGCGGGAAGACCTGACTTGCTGGTCGGATGTACTTCACTCGGAAGGTTACCATACTGCATACATCGGGAAATGGCATTTGGACAAACCTGTGAAGCCTTTTATCGACTGCTACAACAATAAGGGGGAAATGGCCTGGAATGAATGGTGTCCTCCTCACAGAAGACATGGTTTTGACTATTGGGTGGCTTATGGTACATACGACTGGCATCTGAAACCCATGTACTGGAATTCTCAGGCCGGGCGCGAGGATTTTTATTATGTGAATCAGTGGGGGCCTGAATATGAGGCCGATCTTGCCATTCAGTATCTGGATAGTATCAAGGGATCAGACCAGCCTTTTGCCATGATGGTATCCATGAATCCTCCTCATACGGGTTATGAACTGGTGCCCGATAATTATAAGGAACTTTATAAAGGATTGAATGTTGATTCGGTTGTAGCTGCAATGCCGCATCTCCGAAACGCAGATCAGAAGTATGTTGATTATTTCAAGAAAAGTCTGCCTGATTATTATGCCTGCATATCGGGAGTAGATGAACAGTTTGGACGGATCATTGAAGCGCTCAAACGAAACGGTATGTTTGATCATACAATCGTTGTCTTTGTTTCTGATCATGGGGATTCCATGGGAATGCATGAGAATATCGGGAAAAATATCTTCTATGAAGAAGCAATGAGAGTTCCTTTTATGATTTCCTGGGGAGACAAACTCTCGCCAAGGGTAGATCAGGAGTTATTGCTTTCTGTGGAGGATTTCTGTCCGACTATTTTGTCTCTGATGGGATTGGAGGACAAGATACCTTCTTCAGTCCAGACCCGTAATCTGAGCAAACAGATTCTGGGTAGTAGGGAAGATATGCCGGAATACCAGCTGTATATGCTGTACAGTCAGGTGGATGCCACAGGAAAGAATCCGGAGACGGGTGCAAGAGGCATACGTAATGAACGGTATACCTATGCTGTCAGGTTCAAGGAAGGTGAGATTACCGGGGAATATCTTTTTGACCGGAAACATGATCCTTATCAGATGAATAATCTGGCCGGAAAGGAAATAAAGCTGGCCGGCAAACTCAGAAAGGCTCTGGTACAAATGCTGGCAGATGCGGAAGATCCTGCATATGCTGTTTTCTCCAGATAATCATAAAAAAGACCAGATGATCATAAAAAAGAGGACCGTCCCCATCAGGAGGCGGTCCTCTGAACTTATTTAGCTAGAAAATAGTTCCCTCAGGGATTATTTTTCTTCGCTCCAGTCCATGGCAGCCATACGCTTGTAAGAAGCGTAACGTTTCTTAGCCATGTCTTCGCAAGCTGCGAACAGATCTGCAGCTTCTGTCGGATATTGTTTCATTACAGATGCGAAACGAACTTCACCCTTCAGATAATCCTGGAAGCCTTCCCAGTTCGGTTCTTTAGAATCGAGTGAGAACGGATTCTTACCTTCTTCTTCCAGAGCCGGGTTGAAACGCCACAAGTGCCAGTAACCACATTCAACAGCTTTAGCTTCTTCTGCCTGAGATTTACCCATACCAGCTTTCAGACCGTGGTTGATACACGGAGCGTAAGCGATAACCAGTGACGGTCCAGGATAAGCTTCAGCTTCGCGGATAGCTTTCAGAGTCTGAGCCTGGTCAGCACCCATAGCGATCTGAGCTACGTAAACATATCCGTAAGTAGTAGCGATCATACCCAGGTCTTTCTTGCGTACGCGCTTACCAGAAGCAGCAAACTTAGCGATAGCACCCAGCGGAGTAGCCTTAGATGACTGACCACCAGTGTTAGAGTAAACTTCAGTATCCAGTACCAGGATGTTAACGTCTTCGCCAGAAGCAATTACGTGATCCAGACCTCCGTAACCGATATCGTAAGAAGCACCGTCACCACCGATGATCCACTGTGAACGTTTTACCAGATAGTCTTTGAATTCAGCGATCGTAGCGCATGAAGGACATTTATCTTTAGCAGCTTCTACCAGCGGGATGATCTTTTCAGCAGCAGCCTTGCTCTTGTCAGCATCGTTGCGGCCGTCGATCCATTCCTGGAATGCTTCTTTGTATTCTGCCGGAGTACCTTCTGCAGCGATAGCAGTCTTCATTGCTTCTTCCAGACGGTTGCGCAGTTTCTTGTTAGCCAGTTCCATACCCAGACCGAATTCGCAGAAGTCTTCGAACAATGAGTTAGCCCAAGCAGGACCCTGACCCTTTTCGTTTGTAGTATAAGGAGTTGAAGGAACAGAACCAGAGTAGATTGAAGAACATCCGGTAGCGTTAGCAACCATTTCACGGTCACCGAACAACTGAGAAATCAGTTTTACGTACGGAGTTTCACCACAACCAGAGCAAGCTCCAGAGAACTCGAACAACGGAGTAGCGAACTGAGAGTTCTTCACGTTAGCCTTGATGTCTACCAGGTGCTGTTTAGACTTCACGTTTTCAGAGCAGTAAGTCCAGTTTGCAGCTTCACCCAGCTGAGTTTCAAGCGGCTTCATAGTCAGAGCCTTGCCACCCTTCTTCGGGTTACCCGGACATACGTCAGCACAGTTACCGCAACCCAAGCAGTCCATAACGTCTACCTGTACGCGGAATGTCATGCCGTCAAACTGTTTACCAACAGCCTTCAATGTCGGGAAGTTAGCACCAGCCTGTTCGTCAGCATCCAGTACGAACGGACGGATAGCAGCGTGAGGACAAACGTAAGCACACTTGTTACACTGGATACAAGTTTCAGGATTCCATTCCGGAACGAATGCAGCTACACCACGTTTTTCGTATTTAGCTGTACCCTGATGCCATGTACCGTCTTCGATACCCTTGAATGCTGATACCGGCAGCAAGTCACCATCCTGAGCATTGATCGGACGAACAACTTCGTTGATGAATGCAGGATCGTTGTTGGCAGCAGCGCCTTCTACTTCCAGGCTAGCCCATGCCGGATCAACAGTCAGCTGTTTGTATTCACCACCACGGTCAACGGCAGCGTAGTTCTTGTTGACCACGTCTTCACCCTTCTTACCGTAAGACTTCACGATGAATTTCTTCATCTGTTCAACAGCCAGGTCAACTGGAATTACGCCAGTGATACGGAAGAATGCAGACTGCAGGATGGTGTTGGTACGGTTACCCAGACCAATTTCCTGAGCAATCTTAGTAGCGTTGATATAGTAAACAGTAATGTTGTTTTCTGCGAAATATTTCTTAACCTTGTTAGGCAGGTTCTTAGCCAGTTCTTCACCTTCCCAGATAGTGTTCAGCAAGAATGTACCGTTCTTACGCAGACCGCGGGTTACATCGTACATGTGCAGGTAAGCCTGTACGTGGCAAGCTACGAAGTTAGGAGTAGTTACCAGATAAGTAGAACGGATCGGGTGATCACCGAAACGCAGGTGAGAGCAAGTGAAACCACCAGATTTCTTAGAGTCGTAAGAGAAGTAAGCCTGGCAATATTTGTTAGTGTTGTCACCGATGATCTTCACTGAGTTCTTGTTGGCACCTACAGTACCGTCAGCACCCAGACCGTAGAACTTAGCTTCGAACATACCTTCGCCACCCAGTGCGATTTCTTCTTTTTTAGGCAGAGAAGTGAAAGTTACATCGTCTACGATACCGATAGTGAAGTGATCTTTCGGAGTCGGCAAAGACAGGTTTTCATATACAGACAGAATCTGAGCCGGAGTAGTATCCTTAGAACCCAGACCGTAGCGTCCGCCTACGATAACCGGAGCATTTTCCTGTCCGTAGAAGCAGTCTTTAACATCCAGATACAGAGGTTCGCCGTTTGCACCCGGTTCTTTGGTACGGTCAAGAACTGCGATACGTTTTGCAGTCTTAGGTACAGCAGCCAGGAAGTGCTTAGCAGAGAACGGACGATACAGATGAACAGCAACCAAACCAACTTTTTCACCGTTAGCTACCAGATGGTCGATAGCTTCGCGGGCAGCTTCAGTTACAGAACCCATAGCGATGATTACGCGTTCAGCATCTTCAGCACCGTAGTAGTTGAACAAGCCGTAGTTACGTCCTGTGATCTTGTTGATTTCGTTCATGTATTCTTCTACGATAGCAGGAACTGCTTCATAGAACGGATTGCAAGATTCTCTGTGCTGGAAGAAGTGATCCGGGTTTTCAGCCATACCACGAGCAACCGGTTTGTTGGGGCTCAGTGCACGTTCACGGAATTCAGCCAAGGCTTTCTGGTCTACCAGCGGAGCCAGGTCTTCGTTTTCCAGCATTTCGATCTTCTGGATTTCATGTGAAGTACGGAAACCGTCGAAGAAGTTTACGAACGGTACGCGTGATTTGATTGTTGACAGGTGAGCAACACCGGCCAAATCCATAACTTCCTGTACAGATCCTTCGCACAGCATAGCGAAACCGGTCTGACGGCAAGACATAACATCCTGGTGGTCACCGAAGATACACAGTGCATGTGAAGCCAGAGTACGGGCAGATACATGGAAGACGCAAGGAAGGAATTCACCTGCAATCTTGTACATGTTAGGGATCATCAGCAGAAGACCCTGAGAAGCAGTATAAGTAGTTGTCAATGCACCAGCCTGAAGAGAACCGTGTACTGCACCGGCAGCACCACCTTCAGATTGCATTTCTTGAACCAAAACAGTTTCACCGAAGATGTTTTTACGACCTGCGGCAGCCCATTCATCTACATATTCAGCCATTGTAGAAGACGGGGTGATAGGATAAATAGCTGCAACTTCTGAGAACATATATGAAATATGTGCTGCAGCCTGGTTACCATCACAAGTGATGAATTTTTTTTGTTTAGTCATACAATTACTAATTAAATATTGAGTAATAAAATCTGGTTCTTAATAGAGGAAGCCGAACAGCCATAACGGAATCTGGTTACCGTGTCCCAGTTCCATTTTGTGCATGGCATAATAATCATTCGGGTTGCTCTTGAACTTGCATCCTTCAGTACAGATGCGGAATTGCAGATTTCCGTCTACCAGGAATGAAGTTCCTTTGTCTCCTTTGTTCACCTTATGGTCTTTCCACAGGGTATTGACGAAGAAGGTTTCCAGTACGTCCTGCTCTTCCACTTTTACCGGATAGATGCTGTACATCAGGTTGGTGTTATGCATCATGATCTTCGACGGTTTTTTGGGAAATTCTTCTCCCTTGGGGTAAACCATGTTGATCAGGCGTGCATCAGCCAGATACTTGATGTAGTTCATCACCGTGGCGCGTGAGGTCTGGATGTCGGCAGCCAGTTGGCTGACATTAGGTGCTCCAGGCCCGTCTACCGCCAACAAATATAATAATTTTTTTATCTTTGAAAGATATTTCAGCTCAATTTGTTTGATCAAAAGTATATCCACCTCAATCATCATGTTCATGGTCTTCAGCAGATTCTCCGAGAAATTGCGTTTCTCCAGAAAAAAAGGGTAGAATCCGTGATGGATATAGTCTTGAAAATAGTTTAGCGGGTTGATATGGGGCAAGATGGTCTTGACGATATGTTCGTGGTTGGTCAGGATTTCCTCCAGACTGTAGCTGGGGAAGTGATTGCCCGTTTGCAGATTCAGAAATTCCCGGAAGGAAAAGCCGCGCAGGTTGTAGGACTTGACGATCCCGTTGAGCTCCGGGTTTTCGTCTTTAAGCCGCATGACGGATGATCCGCTGAAGACAATCTTCAGCTGGGGATAGCGTTCGTAACAGGTACGCAGATCCTGGCTCCAGCCGGGCAGTTTGAATACCTGATCAATGAGAAGAACCTTTCCTCCCCGTTTTACGAATTCACCGGCAAAGTCCACCAGACTGACTTGGGAGAAGTAGAAATTATTCATGTTGACAAACAGACAGGAACGGTCAGTTCCAAATTTTTCTTTGGCATATTGCAGCAGGAAAGTAGTCTTTCCGACACCGCGTGTGCCTTTAATGCCGATCAGACGGGCACTCCAGTCTATATCGTCCATCAGGTCGCGGCGCACCGGCGCTGTGGTATGCTCGACCAAGTAGCTGTGTGTTCTATAAAATGCTTCCATGAATTCTGATTTCTACGCTGCAAATATACTAATACTTCGTTATATTGCAAACTGGAGTTAGCAAATTTATTTTTTTTGAAATTGAGGCTGAGGATTTCCGGTGCATCAGGATATTTATTCTTATCTTCATGCCTGAATTGGTTGTAAACCGGCTTGTCCCGGTGATACGGGAAACCGGTTTCATGGGAGAATCCTACCGATTTTAACGAAATAAAATCCTTGTCAGATGGCTTCAAAGCTCTATTTGTTTAATCCGGAGCATGATATGGCTCTGGCTAATTTTACTCCTTATTATCAGCCCCCGCAGGAAATTGTCCGGATGGGGGAGGAGTTGTCGTATCTTCCTTTGTGGTATGCCTGTCCGGGCGAAGAGGTCATGGTGGCCGACCGGGAGCTTGCCGGCAGATATCTGCATGAATGTTCCGTTTCCGGATTATCTCCGTCTGGCGTTTGTACTACCGGGCAAAAGACCGGACTTGAGTTGTCTCCCTGGGGATGGGATCCTGCGGTTGTCCACCATTTGCAGGAAAGGGGAGTAGCGGTTGATAATTGGCCGGATGCTTCTGTACTGGAGCGGATCCGTTACCTTTCAGGCAGGCAGCGTTGTGTGGATGTTCTGTCACAGATGCAGTCTGTAGCCGGATGTTGTGGCCGGGCGGTGGTATGTTCCTCTCTGGATGAAGTGCATGAGTTTGTTGATGCAGTGGGTGAAACAGTGCTCAAGTCTCCCTGGTCGGGCAGTGGAAGAGGACTGTTGCGTGTTTCTCCCCAGACGTGGAGTACCAATGTCGAAGGCTGGGTGGCCCGGGTGATCCGTACCCAGGGTGGAATTATGGGAGAACCTCTTTATAATAAGGTATGCGATTTTGCGATGGAATACCGGGCTGATGGAAGAGGAAATGTCACCTGGGTCGGGTATTCTTTGTTCGAAACCGATTCGCATGGAAATTATAAGTTGAACCGGTTGTTGCCGGATGAACAGATTGTCCAAACGCTTGCCGGATATGTAGCTTCGGAAACCCTGCAGGCTGTTCGTCTCCTTTTGCAGGATGTTCTGCAGAAAATGATCGGAACGGATTATGCCGGCTATCTGGGAGTAGATATGATGATCTGTCGCGAGGGGGAAAACTTTCTTGTTCATCCCTGTGTGGAGATTAACCTCCGGATGAATATGGGGGTGGTAGCCCGTCTGTTCTATGATCGTTATGTTGCCTTTCCGGCATGTGGCCGGTATGTCGTGGAACACTATATGACGGATGGAGAAGCTTTGAAAAAACATCAGGAGTTGCAGATGCTTTTTCCCGTTATCTTGTCAGATCAGGGGCGGATTGCCGGAGGATATGTGTCTTTGACTCCGGTAGGTGAAACGACCCGTTATCAGGTTTATGTGATATTGGATACCTGAAAACAGAATTGCCTTCGTCTCTCTTTTCTGTAAAAGCGGAAACGAAGGCAATTTTATTTTTTAGGAATGTGGCGGACCGGAATATTTATTCAGCTGTCAGTCCCTGGTGCTGAATATGGGCTGTTGCAGGCAATAGGATTCGTTTTCCGAAATTAGCTTTGCGCTGCATCGGCATTTCTTTCATCCGGAGGTTCATGCTTCGGCTGCTTTGTTCTGCCGGATATGTTTTGCCGGCCTGCGTCAGTGCCGTTTTCAGCATGGCTTCATTGACATCTCCCAGTTGGGTCATGACAAACGGATCATCGCTTGCTGCCACGTCAGGGGTCAGTCCGTCAGGCATACAGGGAGTTTCATTGTTGGCATTCTTGTAGATGCTGACCATGACATAGATTCCCCAGTTTTCAATTGCAACCGGAACTTTTTCGTAAACGTCTGAGGTTCCGAGCATGAATCCGGTGCAGTATTTTCCGTGTGACTGTTCACCAATCAGTTCTACATTCATGTAGGGCATCAGTCCGCTCAGAAGGGCTTCAGAGGCAGAAGCTGAATTGCCGGAAATGATACCATATACTTTCTCCAGTCCAATGTTGGCATCTTTGGTGTTGATATTCAGATTCGCACTTTCCACCTTGTATTCAGTCTGGAACGGAGTTTCCGTGCTGATTCCTTCCTGTTCGTAATACGCTGTAAGCAGGTCGTTGTATTCTTCTTTTTCAAAAATCTTCTTGCTGCTGACAGCTTCCTGCGGAGCGTACATGGAAGCCATTGCACTTTCAGTAATTACATATCCTCCTCCATTGTAGCGGAGATCCAGAATCAGTTCCTTGACACCTTCAGCTTTGAATTTTTTGCTGATTTCTACCAGTTGGGGAATAGAAGCCAGGTCGAAGCTGCTGTAAGCAAGGTAGCCGACCTTTTTGCCATTAATGTCGTAGATACTGTCGCAGAGGATCGGGTCTTCATACATTTCCACGGCATTCATGCTGACTGTCTTTCCTGTTGGGGTGATGACATTGTCGGCACCCAGTTCAGCCAAAGAAAGTGTGATGCTTGAACTGTTGAACAGTTCCGTATAGTTTGCCGTAGTCAGTGGCTTGCCGTCAATCTGATAGATCAGGTCCCCTCGTTTCAGACCGGCTTTTTCTGCAGGGCTGCCTTTATGGACATAGGCAATAGCTGAGATACACTCATTACCCTGTTCGCTCAGAAGGTAAGTGACAGGCATGTAGCCGTAGGTTGTTGCAACTCCTTCAACGCCGCTGGTAAAACTTTTGAAGTCATTGGTGAGCATGGTCCATTTGTCAATGACTTTGTCACCTTCGTGATATTTGATCTGGTCAACCGTTGTGATTGGGTCATTGTTGGTTTCGGGATCCAGTAAGGGGAGATCGCCGGCTATTTCCTTGTTCCAGTAATAATAGGTTTCCAGCATGTCCCGTGCAAACTGATTGGCATAATACATCTCATCAGTGGTGGTACGATCTGGTTTGCTGGATGGATCGTCGTTGTTCTCAGAGCAACTGCTCAGCAGGATTCCTGTACATGCCAGTCCCAGAAATGCTGACATAATAACTTCTTTTTTCATAGGCGTATCATTTTAGAGTGAACTCTGTCTGGGGAAGGCAGAGTTCTGTTGTTAACAGATTAGGGAAACTAAAAGGGTAGAGAAGAAATCAGTTTATTTCCCTCTACCCTTAAATTGTATGATGACATTACTCTCCTTTCCGGCAGGAGAGTCAAGTTGGCAGCTTTTTAGAAGAACAAGTAGCGCTGGTCTACAACTTCTGCTTTAGTACGCAGGTCATAGATGCACTGGCTGGCATAACGTGCAGCCATGTTGGTCAGATTTGATTCTTCTGTTTTAGCGTTGAATTCTTCAGCACTCTTATCCTTATTATATACCTGAATCATGTAGACTCCGGCGTTACCCTTGATAGGAGCACTCAGCTTACCGGCTGCAGTTTTTTCTGCTACTGCACCGATTACAGGTTCGCTGGCTCTGGTCACTGCAATGTAAGCAGGAGCAGAGAAGGTAACGTGTTTAACAGAATCGCTGACAGCGTCTGTCATACCTTTCACCTGATCCAGTGAGTTGAATCCGTTCATCTGTGCCATGATCTTTTCAGCCTTCTTGTCACGGCGGATTTCAGCTCTCAGCATATCAGCAACAGAGTTGATATCGCGATAACCTTTCGGATTGATCTTTTCTACAGAAACAACCATCAGATGATCGTTGTCACCACATTCATAAAGCGGAGAAACTTCACCTTCCTTAGCTGCGAATACCCATTTCAGAGCTTCACGGGTAGAATGTACACCGCCTACATAGTGCTCGTCGCTGGAGAAGTCTGTGCGCGGGATCAGAGTATATCCGCTTTCTTCTGCGTTTTTCTTCAGGTCTTCCAGAGTGGTATTCTGAGCAACAAACTGGCTGAACTTGTTGTAAGCATCGTTGTAAGTTTCCTTGCTGAATTCAACCGGAAGTTTCACTACAGCCACTTTATATTTGTCTTTCATGGCTTTTTTGTTCATTACCTGCAGAATGACAGTTGCCTGTCCGAGATTCAGGCTGGCCAGTTCATTTACCGGCTGGCTGATCAGGGCATTGATATATTTGGCGTTTTCAGCATCCAGTTCGGCACCTTCCCAGCTTGCTGCGCTGATCCAGTTTGCTTCTCCTGTCTGTCCGTACTTCTGAGCCAGTTCAGCAAAGTCAGCTCCTCCCTTCAGTGCAGTGAAAATACTGTCTGCCAAAGTCTTGGTTGCATCTTCAGTATTGGCATATACCTGAATCTGACGGAACTGGATAGAGTCAGGAGCAGTCGTCTTGGCAATGATCTTGAATGCGTTGTAAGAATCATCAGCCTGGTTGTAGTAAGGACCATAAACTTCGTTGATTGCAACAGAGTCCAGACGAGCTGTTACGTCCTGAGGCAGGACAGTCTTGTTTACCGGAACGTCAGCATAGTTGACAACGGAACCGGTAGAACGGACGAAAGTAGCGAAATCATCGCTGGTGTTAACCAGCTGGTTGCTGTAGTCTGTTACCTCTTTCAGTACAGCCTGACGGTCAGCATCCGACGGAACCACTCTTACATCAATGTAGCGGATGTTGCGGGTTTCAGCCAGCTGCTTGAACTGTTCTTTTCTGGTGTCATACAACTTACGGATTTCATCGTCTGAAACCTGAACGGTTGAATCGGCGATAGAAGAGTAAGGTACGGCAGCCAGCAACATGTCGCTCTGTTCTGTACGTCCTTTGAATGCATCTTCAGCAGCCACCGGATTTGAGATCAGTGAGCGCATGATCAGGTTCTGGTATTTTTCAGCCAGAGTAGACTGACGCAGGCTCTTTTCAATAAATTTCCAGAAGTTGCCCAAAGTCTGGTAATATTCCACATACTGTGCAGGCATCTGGCTGTTGTTCAGATTTGCATAGTCTACCAGGAATTTCTTCAGCATATCTTTATCGAATGCTCCGGTCTGCGGATTGCGGAATGGAGTTTGCATCAGCATCGGGTGAGTACCCTGGTCAATGATAGCCTGAAGTTCAGCGTCGGTAACGGTCAGACCCAGTTTTTCAGCTTCTGCAGCAATCAGTTTGTTGTTGACGTATGATTGCCATACCTGGTCTTTTACGTTAGACAATTGATCTTCATTCAGTGAGTTCAGTCCGTTTGTCAGTTTAATGACTTCACTGAGTTCATCCACCATTTTCTGATAATCCTGAGCAGAGAGAGTTTCTCCGTTCACTTCTCCTACGTCTTGTTTTCCCTGATGCGGCTGGAGTATTTTCCATGCGTCACCTGCGATAAACGCAAAAAGGGCAAGACCGATTACAATGACCAACAAGGGTCCTTTGCTTCTGATTGTTTGTAAAGTTGCCATTTAAAGTGATTATTTTTTTGTTTATTGTTTTTTTCTTTTAGCGCACGAAGATACAAAAAATGCAGTTTACTAGCTATCTTCTGTCGAAAAAAAACGATTATTTCTCAACTTTCAGCTTTACTAGCTCTATTTTCGTAGCTGTAACCTTGATTATTTTGAACTTGAAGTGCGCGATTGTAATGATTTCATGTACTTTCGGGAAACTTTGGTATTCATGCAGGATCAGTCCGCCGATAGTCTGGTATTCATCGTTTTCCGGCAGATGGAGCCCGAAGTCTTCATTGGCCTTTTCAATTTCTAGACGTCCGGACAGGATGTATTCATCTTCGCCGATTTCCTTGGCGATGGTGGATGTGGTGTCGTGCTCGTCTTCGATATCTCCCAGAATTTCCTCTACCAGATCCTCCAGGGCCACAATGCCTGAGGTTCCTCCGAACTCGTCAACAACGACAGCCAGTGATCGCTTTTGCTGCATGAATATTTTCATCAGCTTGTGGGCGCTCATGGTAGCCGGTACGATAGGGATGGTCCGGATATTCTTTTGCCATTCCTGCGGGTGGCGGAACAATTCTGATGAGTGGATATAGCCGATCACGTTGTCAATGTTGTCCTTATAGACAATAACCTTGCTGATACCGTTTTCAATGAACGTGTCCTTCAATTCCTGAATCGTCGACTCGATGTCTACGGCAATGATTTCCGTTCTCGGAATCAGGCAGTCCCTTATCTTGATGTTCGAGAAATCCAGTGCATTCTGGAAGATCTTGATTTCCGTATCAATCTGTTCTTTGTCCTTGGTTTCGTCAATACTGCTCTGGATGAAATAGTCCAGGTCCATTTTGGTGAAAGCCTTATTGCTGGCTTCTTTGTTCGGGCGGGTGCCGGTCAGACGCAGAAAGCCCATGGACAGAAGCGAAGAAAAACGGCTGACAGGGTAGAGTACCACATAACAGATAAAGGCCGGTACCGAGCAGGCACGGAGTGTCAGGTTTGGGTTGATGCGGAACAGGGTCTTCGGCATGAATTCCCCGGTTACCAGAATGATCAGTGTAGATATGATGGTTTCAATGGCCACCAGGGCAGCCTGGTTGGTCAGTACGTTCACCAATATATAATGTTCGATCAGTTCGGCCATCAGGATACCATAGATGACCAGTGCAATGTTGTTGCCCACCAGCATCGATGAGATGAAATCGTTCGGATGACGGTAGAAGACCGTCAGAATACGGGTAGACAGATTGTTGCTGCGTTCCATTTCGAAGCGCAGTTTATTGGATGAAACAAAGGCGATTTCCATTCCTGAAAAGAACGCGGAAAACGCCATCGATATAATCAGTTGTATGATAAGTCCCATGTTGGTATTAATTTCTCTGCTGATTGGTCTGAGTTGTATCCTGGGGAGCTTTGTCCTCTACGATACGTGTTCCGGAACTGTTGAATACCTGATATTCGGTCATGGTCTGGTTCGATTCAAATCCATACCCCATCAACAGGCCGTCCGGCTGTTCTATCCGGATGAAGCGGTCGGAATAGATTTTTTCCTTGCCCTGATCCCAGTACATGAGCTGGGTATCGAATTTATCTCCGCGCTGGCTTTGTATATGTACATTTCCACGCAGTTCCCACAGTTTCTTGGTTTCGTAATAATAAGCAGTATCAGCCTTGATACTGGCATCTATGTGGAAGAGTGTGTCAAACTTTTCCATGTAGAGGCCTTTTTCGAAAGCCCAGAAAGGAGGGTTCCGTTTGCTGTAGATCAGCCATTCTTCCGTTACGATCTTGTAGCGGATCAAGCCGGAGTCTGAAATTAAAGTGGTCACACCGGTTGTATGCATGTCGGGAAGGGAGTCACCTTCGCTGACGGCATCAGCCAGATTTTGCTTCTTTCCGCCGCAGGAGGGCAGAAAAAGAAACATAACAGCTGCCCATGCGGCAGCTGTTATGTTCAAAAAATTGATGTATGTAAACTTTTTCTGTTTGGTAGACATACGGATTATCTGATGGTTGTTGTTTCGCCGATCCATCCGCCGATTGTTACGGAGTTACCTTTCTTCAGACCGAGGAAGAAGAGGTCTTCGTCTTTCGGAACGTAAGCAGAGTAAGTTCTGATCAGTTCGTTAGCCTTTTCTGCTACGCTAGGATCTACACTCTTTGCACGCTGCAGTTTGTCGATGGCTGCAAAGTAAGTACATTTGTTCAATGCACCTTCGTCGCTCCAGTTGGGGCTGGCTGCATACATCTGTGCGATCAGGATATACGCATCACCCTTGTTGGGGTTGAATGAGATAGCCTTATTTGCATATTGTTTTGCGCGGCTGAACTGTTTCTTACCGAACAATACAACGGCAGCACTGTAGCAGTGGTTAGCCTTTTCGATAGGATCCTGTTCCAGTTCGATAGCCTGATCGAAGTAGTTGATACTCTTTTCGATGTCCCCTTTCTTATAATACATGTAACCGCAACCTACGGCAGTAGCAGCAGTCGGTTCGATGGCATGTGCAGCTTCAGAAGCTTCGAAGTATGCTTCCTGTTCTGTACATTTCAGCATCTGCATTACAGAGATCACCTGTTTCAGATAGTCCAGGTTTGTCTTGTTCTGAGCAACTTTCGGACCATAGATTTCCTGCAGGTTTTCGCAGCTGGCAGCACCACTGTTGATGAAGTAAGCATCTACATTGTCTTTAGCCAGTTTCAGGTTCTTCTTGTCTCTTTCCTTGGTAGCAGCCTTCAGAGCTTCATCAGCATAAGCTGAAGCAGTCAGATAGTCCTGAATGAACTGTTCCTTGTGAGTGTCGTCTTTCTTCAGTTTGCGTGAAGAAACGTCCATGAAATCCTGGAACATGAAGTAATCAGAAGTAGCCTTTTCCAGATCAACAGCTTCCTTACACATCTGGTAAGCCTTGTCTACGTCAGCGTTCGGGCCTGAGAAAACGATGTAGTCATGCGCTTTCATACCGATGATGGAACCTTTGGTTGCCGGAGTCTTTACCAGGCTGTTCAGCTGGTCCAGATACTTGATACGCTGATCGTGAACGGCCATCAGTTCGTCCAGATACGTTTTCTGCTGGGCTGCATCCTTAGAGCCGGCAATCAGGGCACGCAGAATTTTGGCACCATCCGTATAGGTACTTACTCGTGCGATAGGGGCTTCTGTAAATACTGCTTTCCAGGGCTTGTAGGCATCTTTGAAGTTGTCAGTCTTTACATATTCACTGTAAATACTGATGTTCTGCAAACAGCGGAGACTGTCTTCGCCGTGTCCGAATCTGGTACCGCTTTGTGCTCCTGTCTGAGCAAACGTGGCTGCTGCACTGAATGACAGTGCGCACAGCATTGTAAACATCCTCATTTTCATCGTATATAAATTTAATTATTCATTGTGTTAAATAATAGATATGTTTTTATTGTACTCTCCATTTCATGAACCAGCGTTCATTGAAGGTCAGTCCCAGCTTGATGACGAAACGGTCTTCCGACAACATTCTGCTGATGGACGGGCTCACGCGGACATATTGTCCTGTGATGCTCAGCATGGTATGTTTCTGGAACAGGTAAAGCGGGAATCCGAATCCGGCACTTACACCATATTCACTGGGGCCTTCTCCTGTCGGCAGGTTATTCAGGTAAGGTGTCGAATAGTAGGCTCCTACCCGATATCGGATGCATCCCAGATAATTTCTGGAAAGCAGGTTGGGAGTGTATTCGGCTCCTACGGCTACTTTGGAGCGATCCTGATAGTAGAGACCTTCCGTATTGTTATATTTGGCTTTCGACCACTGTTGCAGGGTATAGTCAGCACCGATGGTCAGTTTCTGCTTATGTGTGAAAGTCAGTCCGGCACCGAAAGTATGCGGAATGCCGTATCCGTTATATTCCTCCCGTTCATTGACTACATTGTAGCTGTCGGAAGTGCTGCTGGATGTATTGTCGGCAGTAACCTGAATACCCTTGACTTCTGTTGAATTCATGTTGTGTCCCAGTCCGTAAACCAGTCCGATGGTCAGTGAATTGTCTTTGTTGAACGGTTGGGTATATTGTAGTCCGAAACTTACATTGTAGCTTTTTACCGACAGATTGTTGTAAGTAATGGTCTGGTCTCCGCGGTTACTGAAGCTGGCTGCGGTCTGGTAATTGATATCACCGTACAAGTAACCCGCATTGGCACCGATGGAAAGATTGTCCAGAATCTTGAAACCAAGTCCTCCGAAAATCTGCTGCAAACCGCCTTCTCCATAAAAGACATTCGTGATTGTCACGTCACTGCCTTCAATGGAACTGGTCTTTCCGAATTTGTAGCCCACGGTTGAGTAAGGAGTAAATCCGAATGCGATACCCAGTCGCGGATGCAGACGGAACTGCATGGCAACATAATCGAAGCTGGAATTTTTAGCATTGGAATTGATGCCTCCCTCCCGGTAGTTGGAGCTTTTGAGGCTCATGCCGATATCAAACATGAATGACAGTGAGTCAACAGACGAATATGAGGCTGGGTTCATGGTATTGATATTAAGACTGTTCCGCAAGCCATAGCCGATACCGCCCATAGCGGCATTATTGGCAAAGGCCTGATCCGACAGGTCTCCCAGTCCATATCTCGTATAAGGAGAGTTAGTGCTTGTCTGTGCGCAGACAGCTGCAGAGCCGGCGACAAACAGGGCGCTAATGAGTACTTTCTTACTTAACATTGTAATTCAATATTCTGTTTAAACCTTTCAATACTAAAAATCTATCTGCAAAGATGATACTTTTTAAGTTTGTATCAAAAGAAAATTTATCGCCGCCAGTTAAAAAAACAAAAAGGTCGGGATATTTCTTTTGCATCAGCTGGATATATCCTGTTATTTCGAACTCCATTCCTTTGATAACCCCAGCACGGATGGCAGTTTCTGTGTTGTAACCGAAGTCGGGGGTATCTCCGTTCCGTTCGATGAGCGGAAGTTTATCGCAGCAGGCGTTCAAAGCCTTGAAGCGGGTATAGATTCCCGGTGAGATATTGCCTCCCCAGTAACATCCGTCGGCATCAATGAATTCGTAGGTCAGGGCAGTTCCCGCGTCGATAACCAGCAGATTTTTCCCCGGAGCCAGGTAATTGGCTTCCACCACGGCTGCCAGCCGGTCCATGCCGAGGGTCTGCGGACTGCGGTATTTGTTTTGGATGGGCACCGGTGTCTGCCAGGTAAGCTCCAGCATCTGGAAGTGTAGCTTGGCCAGTTGCCTGCGTATGGTATTGCTCAAGGTGATTACCGAAGCAATGATTCCCCGTTCTATCGGATATTTGTTGCAGAGCATGGTGAGGCAGTCCAGAGAATGGTTGGAGCCACGCAGCACTTCCACGACTTCATCTCCGTCGAATACGGCAAGTTTGGCAACGGTATTACCTATATCTATTACTAAATTCACGTTCGTTCGTTTTTCTGCTGCAAAGTAACGTAAAAAATAAATAGGTTTAGTCATAAAAACGATTATTTATTTAGACTTTATAGATAAATACCTGTATTTTTGCACCCGAAACGGCCTTTTCTGGCTTCCAAAAGTGATATGAGTTTATGACAAAATCTATTAAAATGTGGCTTCTGGGGATTTTTTCCCTGTGTTTCCTGCTTCCTGTAAAGGCTCTCCAGCCGCAGGACAGTATCCGGTTCAGCCTGCTCACCTGTGCTCCGGGCAGTGAGATCTACGCACTGTTCGGTCATACGGCGTTGCGTTACCAGAATTTTTCAGACCAGACAGACCTGGTGTTCAATTACGGAATGTTCAGTTTCAATACTCCGCATTTTGTTTTCCGCTTTGTGAAAGGGGAGACAGACTACCAGCTGGGAATTACGCCCTATCCTTACTTTGAGTCGGAATATGCCTTGCGCGGTTCGTCGGTTTATGAACAGGAGCTGAATCTGACTCCGGCTGAGAAGTGGAAACTCCTTTCCCTGCTCGAAGAGAATTACCGCCCCGAGAACCGGGAGTACCGCTATAATTATTTCTATGATAATTGTACTACGCGTGCGCGCGACCAGATTGAGCGCAGCATTGACGGAACAGTAGTCTACCCGGAAGGGAAGGAAGGAAAGACCTTCCGCAGTATAGTCCATGAATTCACGGCTGGCTCTTCCTGGGATGAACTGGGCATTGATCTTTGTCTGGGAGCGGAAGCCGATAAGCCGATTGACAGCCGGCTTCAGATGTTTGCACCGTTTTATATGCGCGACTTTGCTGCACAGGCATACATCTTGCAGCCGGATGGCAGTCGCCGCCCCCTGGTTGTGAAAGAAACGAAGATTGTAGACGTTGTTCCAGAAGAAGCCGCTCCCTCTTTCCCCTTGTCACCGATGTTGTGTGCATCCTGTTTCCTGGCCCTGTTGGTACTGGTTGCCTGGTGGCAGTGGCGTATCGGTCGCATCTGGTGGGGCTGGGATCTTCTGCTTTTCGGTTTGCAGGGGCTTGCGGGATGCATCATCACCTTTCTGTTTTTCTTTTCCGTACACCCGACGGTCGGCTCCAACTGGATGCTGATTCTGTTCAATCCTCTGCCGCTTTTGCTGCTTCCGTGGGGGATCCGGGGAGTGGTGAAAGGTAAAAAGGACTGGTTTTACCGGGCGAATTGTGTGTATTTAACACTTTTTATAATGATAATCCCCTTTTCACCACAAGAATTTAATTTAACAGTATTACCTTTGGCACTCGGTTTGCTGGTGAATTCAGTGAGCCATGTATTAGTATTGAAGAAAAGATATAAATGAAAGAACGCATACTGACATCTCTGATCACTGCATTTGTCCTGACAGGATTACAGGCACAGAACTCTTCGCAGACACCTAAGCTGGTGGTGGGACTGACCATCGACCAGTTGCGGGCCGACTACATCGAAGCCTTTTCGGCGATGTACGGCGAACGTGGATTCAAGCGTCTGCTGAAAGAGGGCAGGGTGTACTATAATGCGGAATACGACTTTTTCAATCTCGACCGCTCTTCGGCCGTAGCTTCCGTATATACGGGAACTACACCTTATTATAATGGTATCGTCGGCGACCGCTGGATGGACCGTAATTCATTGCGTATCGTCAAGAGTGTAGACGATCCCAACTTTATGGGTATTTACACTTCCGAAAGCACTTCTCCGCAACATTTGCTCGTGTCCACCCTTTCCGATGAACTGATGGTGGCTACACAAGGACGGGCTGAGGTCTATTCCATTGCGCCTACGCGTGAAATGGCCGTCATGGCAGCAGGACATGCAGCCAAAGGTGCTTTCTGGATCAACAGCGAAACCGGAAAGTGGAGCGGTACGACCTATTACGGATCGTTCCCGGAATGGGTTTCGGCCTATAATGACCGCGAAGGACTGGACTTCCGGATCAACAGTCTGGTGTGGGGACCTTATCTTCCGGTTACCTCCTACAAGTATGTCACAACAGAGGTGCCGCAAGTAACCTTCAAACATGATTTTTCAGACGAACGGCTGGACAAATTCAAGAAATTCAAGACCAGCCCCTATGCCAACGATGAAGTAAACCGTCTGGTCAATGTCTTTCTGACCAATACGAATATCGGAAAAGACAATACGCCCGACCTGCTGACACTTTCCTATTATGCAGGCAACTATGCCCATAAGTCGAATACGGAATATGCCATGGAAATCCAGGATGCGTATGTACGTCTGGATAATACCCTGGGCGACCTGCTGGATCTGATCGACCGGAAGGTGGGGCTGAACAATACCCTGATTTTCATTACTTCTACCGGTTACACGGATCCTGATCCCGCTGATCCTCCGCAATACCGCATTCCCAGCGGAGAGTTTCACATCAAGCGCTGTGCTGCCCTGTTGAACATGTACCTGATGGCCGTTTACGGTCAGGGACAGTACGTGGAGACTTATTATGACCGTCAGATCTATCTGAACCATAAGCTGATTGAAGAAAAGAAACTGGATCTCACCGAGGTGATGAACCGTTCCTGCGACTTTGTCGTACAGATGAGCGGCGTACGTTCGGCCTATTCTTCCCAGCGTATTCTGTTGGGAGCCTGGGATCCGCAGATCGAGAAGCTGCGCAACAGTTTCAGCGCGAACTGCTCGGGCGACCTGTATATCGAGGTGATGCCCGGATGGTCTGTCATCAGCGAATATTCGAACACCCAGAAGGTGATCCGCGAAGCCTATCCTTCCGTACCTTTGATTTTCCTGGGTGCAGGTGTGAAACCTGAAATTCTCTATACTCCTGTCAAGATGGCTACTGTGGCTCCCACGGTGGCTCACTTCATGCGCATTCGTGCTCCGAATGCCGCTTCCGCTTCTCCTTTGACCGGAATTCGTAAATAATTTTCGGTCGTATGCCGCAGATACCTGTTTTTTGGTTATCTTTGTGCGGTTTCGTGAACAAACCTTTTTTACTTTTTGAAAATAATAAAAACAATAATACACAATGGGATTTAATGAATTTATAAGCAAGCTGTTCGGAAACAAGGCTACTCGTGACATGAAGGAAATTCAGCCGTGGGTGAACAAAGTGAAAGCAGTTTATCCGGAAATAGCTAAACTGAGCCACGATGAACTTCGTGCCAAGACGGAAGAGCTGAAAAAGCGTATCAAGGACTCTGCCGTTGAAGAGAACAAGAAAATCGAAGAGCTGAAAGCTTCCATCGAGTCTACCGAACTGGAAAAGCGTGAAGCCATCTTTGCACAGATCGATAAACTGGAAAAGGAAGTGCTTGACAAGTATGAGGTTGTGCTCAACGAAATCCTTCCCGAGGCTTTTGCCATCGTGAAAGATACGGCCCGCCGACTCTCTGAAAATGAAGAAATCGAAGTGACAGCTACCGAATTCGACCGTGAACTGGCTGCACAGGGACGCGACTTCGTACGCATTGAAGGCGACAAGGCGATCTGGAAGAATCACTGGAAAGCCGGCGGTAACGAAATGTCCTGGAACATGGTACACTATGATGTACAGCTCTTCGGTGGTGTCGTACTGCATCAGGGTAAGATTGCCGAAATGGCGACCGGTGAAGGTAAGACCCTCGTGGCAACCCTTCCGGTGTTCCTGAACGCACTGACCGGAAACGGTGTGCATGTGGTTACTGTCAACGACTATCTGGCTAAGCGTGACTCTGAATGGATGGGTCCTCTCTATATGTTCCATGGTCTGCGTGTGGACTGTATCGACAAGCATCAGCCCAACTCGGCAGCCCGTCGCCGTGCTTACATGGCCGACATCACTTTCGGTACGAACAATGAATTCGGTTTCGACTACCTGCGTGACAACATGGCCATCAGCCCGAAAGACCTGGTTCAGCGCAAGCATAACTATGCCATTGTCGATGAGGTCGACTCTGTATTGATCGACGATGCCCGTACTCCGCTGATCATTTCAGGTCCGGTACCCAAGGGCGACCAGCAGCTTTTCGAAGTGTTGCGTCCGCTGGTAGAACGTCTGGTTGAAGCACAGCGCAAACTGGCTACCCAGTATCTGGCCGATGCCAAGCGCCTGATTGCTTCCGACAAGAAAGAAGACGTGGAAGCCGGTTTCCTTTCTCTGTTCCGCAGCCACAAGGCTCTGCCGAAAAACAAGCCGCTGATCAAGTTCCTGAGTGAACCGGGTATCAAGGCCGGTATGCTGAAGACCGAGGAAATCTATATGGAGGCCAACAACAAGCGTATGCCGGAAGCCGTTGAGCCGTTGTATTTTGTGATCGACGAAAAACTCAAGAGCGTGGATCTGACTGATAAGGGTGTAGACCTGATCACCGGAAACTCACAGGATCCTACTCTGTTCGTATTGCCCGACATCGCTGCACAGCTGTCTGAACTGGAAAACCAGAAAGGACTGAGCGATGAAGAAAAGCTGGCCAAGAAAGACGAACTGCTGACCAATTATGCCATCAAGTCAGAACGTGTGCATACCATCAACCAGCTGTTGAAGGCATACACCATGTTCGAAAAAGATACAGACTACGTCGTAATGGACGGACAGGTGAAGATCGTAGACGAGCAGACCGGCCGTATCATGGACGGACGCCGCTGGAGCGACGGTCTCCATCAGGCTGTGGAAGCCAAGGAAGGTGTGAAGGTGGAAGCTGCCACACAGACCTTTGCAACGATTACACTTCAGAACTACTTCCGTATGTATCACAAGCTGTCCGGTATGACCGGTACTGCTGAAACGGAAGCCGGCGAATTCTGGGATATCTATAAACTGGATGTCGTAGTGATCCCGACCAACCGTCCGATTGCACGTATCGATATGAACGACCGTGTCTACAAGACCAAGCGTGAAAAATACAAAGCTGTGATCGAAGAGGTAGAGAAGATGGTACAGGCCGGACGTCCGGTACTGGTAGGTACCACTTCCGTGGAAATCTCCGAAATGCTGAGCAAGATGCTTACCCTGCGTAAGATCCCTCACAACGTATTGAATGCGAAACTTCACCAGAAAGAAGCTGAGATCGTAGCCAAAGCCGGTCAGAGCAGTACGGTAACCATTGCCACCAACATGGCCGGTCGTGGTACCGATATCAAGCTGAGTCCGGAAGTGAAGGCAGCAGGTGGTCTGGCCATCATCGGTACGGAACGTCACGAATCCCGCCGTGTTGACCGTCAGCTGCGTGGTCGTGCCGGCCGTCAGGGAGACCCGGGTTCATCCGTATTCTTCGTATCTCTTGAAGATGACCTGATGCGTCTGTTCTCATCCGACCGTATTGCCAGCGTCATGGACAAGCTGGGCTTCAAGGAAGGCGAAATGATCGAACACAGCATGATTTCCAAATCCATTGAACGTGCCCAGAAGAAGGTGGAAGAAAACAACTTCGGTATCCGTAAGCGTCTGTTGGAATACGATGACGTGATGAACAAGCAGCGTACCGTGGTTTACACCAAACGCCGCCACGCCCTGATGGGAGAACGTATCGGTATGGATATCGTGAACATGATCGTTGACCGTTGCTACAATGCGCTGGAACAGCCGACTTACGAAGATGCCAAGATGGAAATCCTCCAGACACTGGCTATGGAAGCTCCTTTCACGGAAGAAGACTTCCGCAACCGCCGGAAAGACGAGCTGGCTGAGAAGACCTTCGAAGAAGCAATGGCACTCTTCAAACGCAAGACCGAACGCATGGCACAGATTGCCAATCCGGTTATCAAGCAGGTTTATGAGAACCAGGGACACATGTATGAAAACATCATGATCCCCATTACCGACGGCAAGCGTATGTATAACATTTCCGTCAACCTGAAGGAAGCATACGAAACCGAATCAAAGGCCATCGTAAAAGCATTCGAAAAGGCTATCCTGCTGCATACCATCGACGATGCATGGAAAGAAAACCTGCGCGAACTGGACGAACTGAAGCACTCTGTACAGAATGCCAGCTACGAACAGAAAGATCCGCTGTTGATCTTCAAGCTGGAATCAGTTACTCTGTTTGACAACATGGTGAGCAAGATCAACAACAATACCATTTCTGTCCTGATGCGCGGACAGATCCCGGTTCAGGAACCCCAGCAGGTACGTGAAGCTGCTCCCGAACCTTCCACTCCGCGCCAGCAGTACAAGGAAGAAAAAGCCAGCCTGACCGATGCATCCCAGCAGGAAGCAGCCGGACAGGATACCCGCGAGAAACAGAAACAGGAACCCTACCGTGCTGAAAAGACCGTAGGACGCAATGATCCCTGTCCTTGCGGAAGCGGACTGAAATACAAGAACTGTCACGGACGCGACCAGGCTGAATAATCCTGAGCTGAACGTCAGTTCCCTTTTACACACGCTCCGGCGTGTGTCCGGCGTGCCGGAGCGTGAATATCCATACGCTCCGGCACGTTTTCGTTTGTATATTTTCAAAATTTAACTCATACTTTATGGGGAATATGCTAATTTTGTTCCGTTAAAACGATGATTATGAAAAAGTATGCCTCTTTGTTGATCGGAATAGCCGGATGTGTGCTGGCATCCTGCAGTTCCGTCCAGTTTCTTTCTTTCGACCAGCTTTGTCCTGCCGATGTCAGTTTTCCCGAACAGTTGCGGAATGTAGCCGTGGTCAATAACATGCCTCCCATTCCTTCTCCCAAATCCGGAGTGCTGACCCTGGGACATCTGGAAGGCGACGGCAAGACCTCAGCCGAAGCACTGGCCGAGTCGCTGGCCGATACCCGTTATTTTGACCAGGTGATTATTTGCGATTCTGCCCTCCGTTCCGAAGGAAGTGCCGGCACTTCAAGCCTGTCAGCCCGTCAGGTGGAACAGCTGACGCGGGATCTGGGAGCCGATGCCATCTTTTCTTTCGACCGTGTGCAGATTGAAACCCGCAAGGAGGATGTTTTCTATCCGGAGTTTGGTGCCGTTCTGTCAGTGGCTCATGTGACGCTTACTCCGCAGGTGCAGGTCTATGTTCCCGGACGTGACAAACCCCTGTTCACCCTGGTGAAGACCGACAGCCTGGGATGGGAGATCGACCCTACGGTTTCCGACAAGACTGTCATTCCGGAAGTATCTTCGTATGCCGCTTCCATCCTGACCGGCCATCTCGTGCCCCATTGGGTATCGGCCGACCGGATCTATTTCGACGGCGGATGTGCCGACATGCGCGATGCCGGAGTCAGTGTGCGTGAGGGAGACTGGAAAGCAGCCCAGGAACTGTGGACAAAGCTCTATGAAGCCAGCAAGAAAGGAAACCTCAAGATGAAATCTGCGTTCAATCTGGCCCTTTCCTATGAAATGCTGGGCGATATGAACCAGGCAGTATCGTGGCTGGAAAAGGCAAAAAGTCTGGTGAAGCCCGACTCCGACTATGCACAACTTGTCAGTTTCTACGACCGCCAGTTGCAGGAACGTCTGCGCCAATGGACCCAGCTGAACATCCAAATGCACCGTTTTGATAACAATTTCTGAAACTTTTCCTTGTACGAACGATTTTTTTTGTACATTTGAGAGAACAAATAAAGGAGAATAGTCTATGGATATATGTGAACAGTCACAGCTGGCCATCGTTTCCGCCCTGAAAGAAGCGATCGGACACTATGCCGCAGGGGAGAAAGATTCAGTCATAACAGATATTCATCTGCTGCCGCGGCAGGACAGCGGCGAGCTGGTTATCTTCGACGATGACGATGAAGAGCTGGCCCGTACCATTATTGATGAGTGGGTGGATTATGAGAGCGACGATTTCTATACCCAGGTGGAGCCGCTGCTTCGTTCGGCTGTCATGACGCTGAAAGATGAAGGTGCGCTCGACAAGCTTTGTCTGCTGAAGCCGTATTCTTTCGTGCTGGTGGACGATGAAAAGGAAACCGTAGCCGAACTGCTGCTGATGGATGAAGAAGAGACCATGCTGCTCAGTGACGAACTGCTGAAAGGGCTTGACGAGGAACTGGATACCTTCCTGAAGGAACTGTTGGAAAAATAAGCCTGAGTCCGTATGAATGAACGCATCACCTTTCGGAAAAACGAACACCTTCGGACGGTTAATCCCCGGTGGCGGGGCAATCCGTCGGTGGGGGGCAAGTTCTTTAACCGTCAGCACCGCTGGCGTCCGGGGGTGGGAAGTGTTCTGAAGTGGCGTTTCTCGCCGAATCCCCAGCGCAAGGAAAAGCGTCAGGTGAAATGGAATCCCCGGATTCATTACCTGCGTTCGCTGGATGCCGCAGTGGGCAACTGCCTGATCTGGCTGGGGCACAATTCTTTTTTTCTTCAGCTGGGAGGAAAACGTTTCATGATCGATCCGGTGTATGGCAGCATTCCGTTTGTCAAGCGCCGGAGTGAGTTTCCTGCCAGTCCTTCCATTTTTCGCGATATAGACTATCTGCTGATCAGTCACGACCATTTTGATCATCTCGACAAGCCCAGTGTGGCAAAGCTGGTTGCCGGTAATCCCCGGATGAAACTGTTCTGCGGCATTGGAACAGGCAGGCTGATTCAAGGATGGTTTCCCGGTCTGCAGGTAATTGAAGCGGCCTGGTATCAGCAGTATGCTGATGGCGGTCTGCGTCTTACGTTTCTTCCTGCCCAGCATTGGAGCAAGCGCGGTGTAAGAGACGGAGGTGAGCGTTTGTGGGGAGCCTTTATGATTGAAGCCGACCACATTACGATCTATAACAGTGGAGATACAGGCTATGCCCATCATTTCCGTGAACTGCCGGAACTCTTTCCCCATATCGACTATTGCATGATCGGTATTGGTGCCTATAAACCCCGTTGGTTTATGAAACCCAATCACATATCACCTTACGATGCACTGACTGCATCGGCCGACATGCATGCCCATGTAACGATTCCCATGCACTATGGCACCTTCGATTTGTCCGATGAACCCTTATTCGATCCGCCCCATGTGTTTCAGTCAGAAGCGAAGAAGCGCGGTCAGGACATTATTTTGCCTGAACTGGGAGAAATCATTAAATTGAAGCGGTTCTCATAAACGGACACAGTTATTGTGACCGCATCCCCATATTACACTCTTGATCTTTTTATCAACTTCCTATAGGAAATCAATTGATTTCCGGCAGACAGTCAATCGACTTCCATAAGGAAATCGATCGGCTTCCTGTTGGAATCCGTATAATACATGCAGAGCTTTCCGGTGCAGTTTACTTGAAACCGGATGCTGAATAAGACGACCCTGAAGGATCTGAATCTGAAAGTTTTCTGAGAAATCTTAACAATAGTTCGTTAAAAAATAACCACGCCTAAGCGGCTTTGGCAGTAAATAAAATG